>Ga0316363_10000244_pt1 | contig 85288 bp, 63 predicted proteins | sample Sb_taG_3_FD_200459 | JGI IMG/M metagenome (GOLD analysis project Ga0316363, IMG submission 200459) | Peat soil microbial communities from Weissenstadt, Germany - Sb_50d_a_PC metaG (v2) (version 2) | ecosystem: Environmental > Terrestrial > Soil > Wetlands > Peat | place: Germany: Weissenstadt...
TGTCGCCTCCCCCTCACCCCTGCCCCTCTCCCCCGAGTACAGGGGAGAGGGGAAAATGCGCAACACTCCAAGATGAGAGCACTAGCCGAAAATGGCCGTCTTTTCAGCGGTTTTCATCAGCCCAGGTCGGGGGTGAGGGGGACATAGTCCTTGCAACAACTGCACGGCTTCGCGGCGTTCGGGGTTTTGCGTGAGCGCCTGGCCGCGAAATCGGGGGCCAAGTCCTGGAATCCTTACGCCGTAGGCGTTGCAGCGCAAAGCCCGGAGTCGCGCCAGCGCACTCCGGGTCAGCGCCATGCACCTTCTTCGTTTCTACGCCGTAGGCGTTGCAGCGGATGTGGGAGTGCGGAAGACGCGACGCCACCCCGGAGAGTCTGGGGCTTCGCTGTAATGCTGCGCTGCAACACCTTCGGTGTAGGACGCAACGGGGCTCGGCGATATTCCCGGAGTGCGCTGCCGCGACTCCGGGCTTTGCGCTTTAACGCCGTTGGCGTAAGAGAGAGGTATCCCGAAATGCTTTTCAACATGAGTAAGTTTGCCAGGATCCGATGAAACTTTACGTCACAATTACTTGCCCAAATCGGAAAGTGGCGCTGTCCAACTATGATGACATCAGCAATCGTGTCCTATCTATCTGGAAAGAAAGGGAGTCCCCTACCATGCCCGTGATTTTGATCGGCACACTGGACACGAAAGGCACAGAGTTTCAATTTGTCCGGGATTTGCTGAGCCAACTGAGTGTCGAAACGACGGTGATCGATGCGGGCATTCTACAGCCGCCTGTCTTCATGCCTGATGTTTCACGGGAAGAACTCTTTCAAGCCGCAGGTGCAAATATCGAAGCGCTCAAGGCAGCCGCAGACCGGGGGCGGGCTATCGAGGCCGCCGCAAACGGCGCCGCCAAGATTATCAACGAGCTATTCATGGCCGGGAAGGTGGACGGTATCCTGGGCATCGGAGGCTCGGCGGGGACGACCATTGCGACGGCGGCCATGCGCGCTCTGCCCTTCGGAGTTCCCAAGCTCATGGTCAGCACGTTGGCCAGCGGCCAGGTGAGACCTTGGGTCGGCGTGCGCGATATTCTGATGATGAACTCTGTCGTGGATATCAGCGGGCTGAACAGGATTAGCCGCAAGGTCTTGACCAACGCAGCTCATGCGCTGGCAGGCATGGTGCAGCAGCGCGCGATGGAAGAGTCGCCGCAGGCCGCGAAGTCTCTGATCGCCGCCAGCATGTTTGGCGTCACCACGCCCTGCGTCGAGCGCGCCCGGAAGCTGGCCGAGCAGTCCGGCTACGAGGTGCTGGTCTTTCATGCGACCGGCGCGGGCGGCATGACGATGGAGTCCTTCATCAGCGACGGTTTGGTGGCAGGTGTTCTCGACCTCACCACCACGGAATTGGCAGATGAACTGGTTGGCGGAATTCTGTCGGCGGGGCGCGATCGGTTGACGGCGGCGGGGCTGCGCGGCGTGCCCCAAGTGATTTCGTTAGGCGCGCTGGACATGGTGAACTTCGGGCCACCGGAGACGGTTCCCGAAAAGTTTGGCGAGCGCCGCTTCTATCAGCACAATCCCGCGGTGACGCTGATGCGGACGACTCCGGAGGAAAACGATCTTCTTGGCAAGGAGATCGCGCACAAAGCAAGCGCAGCCAGAGGACCGAGCGCCATTCTCGTGCCATTGCGTGGCGTCTCCGCGATCGACCGGGTGGGCCAGCCCTTCTGGTGGCCGGCCGCGGACGCAGCTCTATTTCAAAGCCTGCGAAATTGGCTGGGACCTCAGGTCGAATTGATCGAGTTGGATATGCACATCAACGACGAAGGATTCGCGGATGCGGCATTTCAGACGCTGGAGAGGTTGATGCGGGGGCGTTAGCGGGCCAACAACCCTAAATGATATACTGAGCGCGGTCAAAAATGAGACATCGGCCCGTAGCCGCATTCGCCAGAATGCGGGCTATCTCACACAGTTCCCCCCGCATTCTGGCGAATGCGGCTACGGCCTATTGGCATTAGTATTGACTGCACGCCGTATAGGTTGCCGTAGGACGGTTTGACAAACCGTCCCACGTCCCCAGTTTACTCCGATGGAGCGCTAAGCCCCTATCCGAAAACGGGGACAGGACCTTTCAATTAGAGGTCCTGTCCCCGTTTTCAGATAGGCGCCAAGCGGCGCAGCACTTGCGACATCACTGGCTCACAGTCGATTTGCTCTTGTCGCTCTTGCCGCTGTCGGCTTGCTTGCTCGTGTCTTCCTTGACGTTCTTGTCGAGCGCTTGTTGAAGTTTCTCTTCGCCCTTGTGGAGGTCCTGGCCGATCTTTCGGCTATCGATATCGATATTTACCGAGCGATGGCCGTCGTCGGCGGGAGCTTCCTTGACGCTGTACCAACCCAGATACCAGCCGAGGCCCACCAAAGTCAGAGTGGCTGCGGCGAAAAGTGCAAGCAGGTTACGCATCGGCTGGCCTCCTTATTATAGTTTCCACTTCTTCCTCTTCTTTCAGCTCCAAGGCTGCGGGCGAAACCCCTGGAAGAATCCTTTAACATGACGAAACCGCCGCGGTCCAGAGCAAAGATGCCACGACAAGCGGCGTGGGCCAGGCAGCCCTCGGAAAATCAGTTGTGCACGGAAAAGTGGGTCAGGTTTGCGACCATTCCCGCGCGTTGGGCTGCCTCGCCTGCATTGGGTGCGCGAGCCAATCGCCGGCCGATAGTCACGTCGCGAATTGGCGATTGCAGAGTGGAAAAGATGCTGCCAACGTCTGAATTTCAGACGAGACGCGCGACGCAGGTGGTCGCCAGGTGACGACGCAAATCACAGGGACAAAGGGACTGACTAAGTGTCCAGGCAGGCGCCGGCAAACGGTGCGCGCCCTCGGCTTCCCATTCTGCCAAACCGGTATTGACAATACCCCTGCCCGTCTGCCTATGCTGCAACTGCCATGCAGGGCATGGCATTTGCGTGGGTTAGATTCATTCCTCCAGTAAATGGCAGTGACCTACCCGCCGGAGGAAGCAGCGGTTGTGAAGGCTCTTGGTGGTTGTGGTATGCCCTGGGCCCTAGTGGATGCAATTGGATGACCAGGGCAGTTTGACCCAATTGGAAGCTCCAGTTAGAATTGAGCAGACAGTTGCAAGGGAGCAAGAAGGGGCGGCGAGCGTTCATGACGCCCGAGAGTCGACCCGGTTATCCGGCCGCGTTTTCCCCTGATGTACTCCATTACTTAACACCTTCACCGCATTAACGCACCGCCGAGCCGGGACTCTTGCAGCGATCCGACCTCCAACGAGGAGGACGCTCTTCCCAGGACGGTTGGCGCGCCCTTTCTTGCGGGTTGGCAGCATCCTGTCTCTTTCAGCTAGGGGAAGCTTTCCAGGGCGGTACCCTCTCACCAGGGCCGCCTTAACGGAGGTATAAGCAATGGCCACGGGCAAGGCGATTCTGAATGCTCTTCGCCAAGAGCTGAATCTCAGTGATTATCGCAAAAAACACTGGGAGGGCAGCCTGGATGAATATCTCGATATCGTGCGCGAACATCCTGTAGTCACACGCAGCGCTTACCAGCGGCTGTACGACATGATCCTCTGGCACGGCACCGAGGAGGTTTACGAAAACAAGGAAAAGGTGACGCGCTTCAAGTTTTTCACGGAATTTGCCGAGCGCCACGGCGATGCGATTTACGGGCTCGACCGCCCGCTGATGCATCTCGTGAACTGCTTCAAATCCGCCGCCAAGGGCTATGGCACGGAGCGGCGCGTACTGCTGCTGCATGGCCCGGTCGGCAGCTCCAAGAGCACGATCGCCCGGTTGCTCAAGAAGGGCCTGGAGCAATACTCCAAGACCGACGAGGGCATGCTTTTCTCCTTCACCTGGAAAGGGGAAGCTGGCGCCTGGCACAAGTGCCCGATGCACGAAGACCCTCTCCACCTGGCGCCGCAAGAGCTGCGCTCGGCGATGCTCGAGCGTTTGAACGAAGGGCGCGTTTCCCCCGAGCAATTTGTGACTATTCAAGGCGATCTCTGCCCATTTTGTCGGCAGATGTACAACGAGCGTCTGGCCAAATATGACGGTGACTGGCACCGCATGCTGGAAGAGACCAAGGTCTATCGCCTCATCCTGTCCGAACAGGACCGCATCGGCATCGGCACCTTCCAGCCCAAGGATGAAAAGAACCAGGATTCGACCGAACTGACCGGCGACATCAATTACCGAAAGATCGCCGAGTACGGCACCGACAGCGACCCCAGGGCCTTCAACTTCGACGGAGAACTCAATATCGCCAACCGCGGCCTGGTCGAATTCATCGAGGTCCTCAAGCTGGATGTGGCCTTCCTCTACGATCTCCTGGGCGCGTCGCAAGAACACAAGATCAAGCCCAAGAAGTTTGCCCAGACCGACATCGACGAGGTGATTCTCGGCCACACGAATGAGCCGGAATATCGCCGGCTGCAGAATAACGAGTTCATGGAAGCTCTGCGTGATCGCACCGTGAAGATCGATGTGCCTTATGTCACCCGGCTCAAGGACGAGATCCGCATTTATGAGAAGGACTTCAATGCCGACAGGGTAAAGGGTAAGCACATTGCCCCGCATACAATCGAAATTGCCGCCATGTGGGCCGTGCTGACGCGCCTGGTTCAGCCCAAGCACGCAAACTTGACGCTCTTGCAGAAGTTGAAGCTTTACAACGGCAAGACGTTGCCGGGCTTTACGGAAGACAACGTGGTCGAGCTGAAGCGCGAAGCCGTCAACGAGGGGATGCACGGCATCAGCCCGCGTTATATCCAGGACAAAATCAGCAACGCCCTCGTGGCCCACCCTGAAGAGGGTTGCGTTAATCCGTTCATGGTTTTGCACGAACTCGAGGCGGGCCTTCGCCATCACTCCTTGATCACCAGTACGGAGCAGCTCCAGCATTTCCGCGAGCTTCTCTCCGTGGTCAAAGAAGAATATGAAGATCTGGTCAAGAACGAGGTGCAGCGGGCCATAGCGGCCGACGAGGATGCGCTCACTCGGCTTTGCTCGAACTACATCGACAACGTCAAGGCCTACACGCAGCGCGAGAAGGTGCGCAACCGCTACACCGGGAATTATGAAGAACCCGACGAACGGCTCATGCGTTCCGTTGAAGAGAAGATCGACATCCCGGATGGCCGCAAGGACGACTTCCGTCGTGAGATCATGAACTATATCGGCGCCCTGGCCATCGACGGCAAACGCTTCGACTACAAGACCAACGAGCGTCTGCAAAAGGCTCTGGAAATGAAGCTCTTCGAGGACCAGAAGGACACGATCAAGCTCACCAGTCTGGTCTCCAGCGTGGTCGACAAGGCAACGCAGGAGAAGATTGACGTGGTGAAGAGTCGCTTGATCCGCAACTATGGATACTGCGACGTCTGCTCGACGGACGTCCTGAGCTTCGTCGCCAGCATCTTCGCCCGGGGACACGCGAAGAAGTAATCAGCCGGCCGGGAGCGTAATGAAAAAGGATCGCAACCCTTCTTCATGGCCCCCGTCTACTGTCTACTGTCTACTGCCTACTGTCTACTTCTTCCAACAGAGTGAGGCTGCCGTGGGTCAGAAGATTGAACGCGATCATCAGCGCTTCCGCAAGCTTGTCCGCGGCAAGGTCAAAAGCAATTTAGGCAAGTACATCAGCCGCGGCGAGATGATCGGCCAGAAGGGCAAGGAGCTGATCAGCATCCCCTTGCCGCAGATCGAGATTCCGCAGTTCCGCTTCGGCGACAAGGGATCCTCCGGCGCCGGGCAGGGAGATGGCGATGTGGGGACGCCCCTGGGTCCGCCGCAACCGGGCGACGGCAGCTCCGGGGCGGGCAGTGAGCCGGGCGGGCATATCCTCGAAGTCGAGCTTTCTCTCGAAGAGCTGGCCGCCATCCTGGGCGAGGAACTTGCCCTGCCGCGCATCGAGCCGCGCGGCAAGAAAAACATTATTTCCACCAAGGACCGTTACACCGGGGTCCGGCAAGCAGGGCCTGAGTCCTTGCGCCACTTCAAGCGGACCTTCAAGCGCGCTCTTAAACGGCAGATTGCTTCGCAGACCTACGATCCACTCCGCCCGATGGTGGTGCCGATCCGGGAAGACAAGCAATACCGGAGCTGGAAAGAGGTGCGCAAGCCGGAAAGCGTGGCCGTCGTCATTTACATGATGGACGTCTCGGGCTCCATGACCGACGAGCAAAAAGAAATCGTCCGCATCGAGGCCTTCTGGATCGACACCTGGATCAAGGCGCACTACAAGGGGATCGAGGCCGCCTACATCATCCACGATGCGGCGGCCCAGCTCGTGGACGAACACACGTTCTACCACACCCGCGAAAGCGGCGGCACCAAGATCAGCTCGGCTTACGAGCTGGCCGACAAGCTGATCACTGCCCGCTACCCGCCAGATCAATGGAACATCTACGCCTTCCATTTCTCGGACGGCGACAACTGGGGCGACGACGTTCAGCACTGCCTGGAACTGCTGAACCAGAAGCTCTTGCCCAAGGTGAACTTGTTCGGCTACGGACAGGTGGAGAGCCGCTACGGCAGCGGCGAATTCTACGAATACCTCCAGGAGATGGTGGCGCAGAAGGAAAACATCGTGGCCAGTCGCATCCCCGATCGGGATGCGATCCTTGGCTCGATCAAGGAGTTCCTGGGCAAGGGGCGGTGACATGAATACTCCTTACAACACCGACTTGCCGCCGGACCTGCGGGCCTTGAAAGAGGAGATCGAGGGGTATGCGCGCTCCTATGGACTCGATTTCTACGAGACGATCTTCGAAGTGCTCGACGCCGAGGATCTGAACGAGGTCGCGGCCTACGGCGGCTTCCCAACCCGTTATCCGCACTGGTCCTTCGGCATGTCGTTCGAGCAGTTGAAGAAGGGTTACGACTACGGGTTATCGAAGATCTACGAGATGGTGATCAACAACGACCCGTGTTACGCCTACCTCATGCGCTGCAATCACACCCTGGACCAAAAGCTGGTCATGGCCCACGTCTACGGCCACTGCGACTTCTTCAAGAACAACGCCTACTTTGCTCACACCAGCCGCAAGATGATGGATGAGATGGCGAACCACGGCTCACGCTTGCGCCGCTATGTGGAAAAGCAAGGCGAAGATGAGGTCGAGGCCTTCGTCGACCGCTGCATGTCGATTGACGATCTGATCGACGTGCACGCCTGCGCCATCCGCCGCCGCGACGATTCTTCGCGCTATGATTTCGCGCCGGAATCCGAAGAAGACGAGTCGTTGAAACTGACGCGCTTCAAGAGCAAGGCGTACATGAATGATTACATCAACCCCCGCGGCGCTCTGAAGGCGGAGGAGGAGGAGAGGAAGAAGCTCAAGGACCAAGCGGCACGCAATTTCCCGGAGCGCCCGGAGAAAGACGTACTGCTCTTCGTCATCGAGCACGCGCCCCTGAAACCCTGGCAGCGCGACGTGCTCTCCATCATTCGGGACGAGGCATTGTACTTCGCTCCCCAGGGGCAAACCAAGATTTTGAACGAAGGCTGGGCCAGCTACTGGCACTCCACGATCATGACCCAGAAAGGGCTCCATCCTTCGGAGGTGATCGATTATGCCGACCACCACTCCGGCACGATGGCTACGCATGGGGCCCGTCTCAACCCCTACAAGCTTGGCATCGAGCTCCTTCGTGACATCGAGCACCGCTGGAATACGGGCAAGTTCGGCAAAGAATACGATGATTGCGACGATCTCCAAACGCGACGCAAGTGGGACCGGCAATTAGGGCTCGGAAGGCAAAAAATCTTTGAGGTCCGCCGCATTCACAACGATATTACCTTTATCGACACCTTTCTGACTCCTGAGTTCTGCGTCGAGCACAAGATGTTTTCGTATGCCTTCCAGGAGCAGATGGGACAGTACGTCATCGAGTCGCGCGAGTTCGAAAAGATCAAGCAGCGGCTGCTGTATAGCCTGACGAATTTTGGCAAGCCATTGATTTACGTCGTGGACGGCAACTACCATAACCGTGGCGAACTATTGTTGCGCCACGAGCATTCGGGAGTAGACCTGCGGCTGGATCAAGCGGCAGATACGCTGGCGAACCTCCAGTTCGTGTGGTCGAGACCCGTGCATTTGCAAACCGTCGTTGATGAGAAGCCGACATTGCTCTCGTTCGACGGCTCGGAACATACCAATAAAACCTTAGGAGAAGCTGATGACCCTAAACGAAACGGTCCTGCAAAAACTCGCTGAATGGCAGCATTCCGGTGAAGGCCGCCAAACTTTGGGCGTGCCGGACGGAGGCTGCGGCTGGACCGTGACGGTTAGCGCGGATCGGCACGATGGTCTTGGCAGCGCCTTGTGGGACATGAGCCTGCAGCGCACCCGAAGCCTCCCAGAGGGCAGCCAGGTAACCTTGCGGGGCTGGGCGGAAAACGCCGTCGCCAAAGTGACCGGCCTCCTGGAGCCTCTGAGCGTAGTCGAGATCGACATGCAGCGTGACGAAGCCTTGCTGCGCAGCAATCAGCCCAGCCGGCGCAGCGCAGACCTCTTCTACTACGAAGTGCTTCTGCAGGGGACGCAGCGGGCAACGGTGCGCCGCTATCGCGCTTCCGAGCATGGCGGCCACCGCGATCAGGTGGCCTTCACGCTGACCCACGAATCGGCAGCCAAGCTGGCAGCAGACCTTGCTTTCGATCAATGACCGGCAGTCCAGGCCGCTTGCGGAGCCTCCCCCTAAGCGCTAGCGATGCGCTCGTCATCCTTCGATCTGTCTCCACGTCCGCTCAAGGAGAATTTCCCGTCCATTGGAGAATCCGAAGGCGTTTACGCCAGGGCGATCACGTCGATTTCCACGAGTACGTCCTTGGGTAGCCGGGCAACTTCCACAGTCGAGCGCGCGGGGGGCTCTGCCGTGAAGTAACGGCCGTAAACCTCGTTGACCTTGGCGAAATCCGCCATGTTCTTGAGAAACACAGTCGAACGCACGACCTTCTTCAAATCGCTACCGGCGGCCTTCAGGATGCCGCTCAGGTTTTTCAGCACACGTTCAGCCTGCACGACAACATCGCCTGCGACAATTTGCTGCGTCTCCGGATCGAGCGCGACTTGCCCGGAAACGAACACGAAGCCGTTCGCGCGTATCGCCTGCGAATAGGGCCCAATCGCCTGCGGGCTATCCTTGGTTGCAATGACTTCGCGCATGGAGCCTCCCAATAGTTCAAGGGCTAAACCTTGGCCAACAGAGTTCTTTTAATCTTGCGGATATATCCTTCATCGCGCTTGTAGAAGGTCCACTGCTTGATTCGTTTCGGGCGGACGAGTCCAGCCTGGGATAGCACCTTGAGATGCTCGCTGACCGTCGGCTGGCTGACTCCCAGCTTCTTGGCAATGAGCACGGCACATACGCCATCCTTGACTAGGTCCCCGTCAACCTGTGGTGGAAAGTGCATTCTCGGGTCCTTCAACCACTCCAGGATCTGCAGGCGGCGTTCGTTTGCCAATGCTCGGATCGCCAGAATACTCTTCAACATATTGCCAATTTGCCAATCGCCTAATTGAATGTCAAGGGACAATCTGCCGTGGGGAGGCGCTGGCTAATGATTCCTGAGAGCACGATCGATCAAAAACGGATCGAAGCAACGGAGCAGGTCATCAGGCCTTACATCCGTCGGACCCCGGTAGTCCAGGTGGCCGGTCCTGAGTTTGGTCTGGGGGCGGTCACGCTGGCCCTGAAGCTGGAATCGCTCCAGCATTCCGGCTCCTTCAAGGCGCGCGGGGCCTTCGCCAACCTGCTCTTGCGCAAGGTCCCGCAGGCCGGCGTCGTTGCAGCCTCGGGCGGTAATCACGGTGCCGCGGTAGCCTATGCGGCCATGAAGGTCGGCGTGCCGGCGAAGATCTTTGTGCCCAAGGTTTCCTCCCCGGCCAAGATCGAACGCATCCGCCAGTATGGGGCAGACCTTACCGTGGTAGGCGAGCGCTATGCCGACGCACTTGCCGCCAGCGAATCATGGGCTGCCGAGTCCGGCGCATTGCCGGTCCATGCGTTTGACCAATGCGAAACTCTGCTCGGCCAGGGAACCCTGGCACTGGAACTCCAGCAGCAAGAGGGTGATCTGGATACCGTGCTTGTCGCCGTGGGCGGCGGAGGGCTCATTGGCGGGATCGCTGCCTGGTACACTGGTCGAATCAAGGTGATCGGCGTCGAACCGGAGGGAGCTCCGACGCTCTATCAAGCGCTTGCGGCCGGACGTCCTGTCGATGCGGACGCAGGAAGCATCGCCGCGGACTCGCTCGCTCCCAGGCGCGTCGGCGAGCTAATGTTTCCCATCGCGCGCGAGCATGTGGATCGTGTCGTTTTGGTCACGGACGACGCTATCCGCACCGCTCAGGAGAGCCTGTGGCGAATCCTGCGCATCGTCGCAGAACCGGGTGGTGCGGCCGCATTCGCAGCCCTTCTTTCGAGTCGTTACCAGCCTCGGGCCAACGAGCGGGTAGCCATCATTATCAGCGGCGGCAACACAGTAGCCGTGGACTTCAGTCGATGAGTGGATGATCACGAAAACTTCATGGGCCAAGTGGCCCAAAACGTGTTTAGCGCTAGACGTTTGAGACAATCCACATTACCGTAATTATCTCGCCTGTACCCGTGCCTTGGAAAGTGATCGCCCTGATTCGAGGCCACCTATGCAACGCTTCGTTGGCTGTGTTGTCGCACTTCTATGCCATGGCGTCGTTTTGCTAGCCGGCGCAGCGGACTCTTCCAAGTCGGCGCCGCAGGAGAAATCGGCTGTGCCGCCCCTGGTTCTGCCGGGCGTCCAGCCGAATGGCGAAGTGCTGTTGCCGAATCAGTGGTCTCTTCGACCCGCCGGCCGCCAACTTCAGCTCGGCGATTTTGCCGTCAACATCGCGCTGCACCCCAGCGGACGCTGGCTCGCCGTATTGCATGCCGGCTACGGAATTCATGAAATCTTCACCGTTGACCTGAAAGGGATCCGGCAAAAGGTCGTTTGCCGCGTTGCCCTCGATCAAGCATTCTATGGGCTCTGCTTTTCGCCCGACGGCAAGCGCGTGTTCGCCAGTGGCGGCGAGTTCGAAGTAGTCCATGCGTTCGACTTTGAGAATGGCTACCTTTCCGGCGCCAAGCAGATTCCGGTCGCTCCCATTGCGGAGAAATTCGTGTCCGGTGGAGTAGCCATTGATTCGGCTGGGAAGACGCTCTTCGTCGCCGGAACCTGGGGCGGGGCGGTCTGTATCCTGCCGCTGGAGTCGCCCAAGGAGCGGACCACCATTACCCTGGGGAACGATAGCTATCCCTACACTTGTCTTCCTGATCCGTCCGGACGGCGCTTGTACGTCAGCCTCTGGAATCGTGCCGCGGTTGCCGTCGTGGACCTCGATCAGAAGACCCTGGTCACGACCTGGGCCACCGAGCGCCACCCGACGGAAATGGTCCTGTCTCCGAACGGCAAGACCCTTTTCGTGGCCTGCGCCAATTCGACCAAGGTGTCTGTCCTGGATACCGCCACCGGCAAGGGACTCGAAACCATTGGCTGTTCGCTCTATCCGAGCGCTCCTTCTGGAAACACACCCAACAGTCTGTGCTTGACTCCGGACGGCGAGATGCTGTTCGTGGCCAACGCGGATGCGAACAATCTCGCTGCCTTCGCGATCTCGCCAAAAGGGAACGCGCCGGCCAGGCCGCTGGGATTCATACCGGTCGGCTGGTATCCGACCTCGGTGCGCTATAACCCTGCGGACAAGCGCCTCTATGTCGCCAATGGCAAGGGCATCATGCCCCTGGCTAATCCGCAGGGCCCCAACCCGCTTTTGCCGCGAAATCAAACCACGCGGGAGTACATTGGGAGTCTTTTGCACGGGACGCTGAGCAGCATCGACCTGCCGACTCCGGAGAAGATGGCTGCTTATAGCCGCGAGGCGTATGCCTGTAGTCCTCTTAAGCCCGGTCAGGAAGTGACAGTGGCCGTTCCGCCGGGCAATCCAATCCCGGCGAAAGTCGGCGACTCCAGCCCGATCAAGCACTGCATCTACATCATCAAGGAAAATCGGACCTACGATCAAGTGCTGGGCGACATGCGCGAGGGCAACGGCGATCCGAGCCTGTGCATATTCCCGGAGCGAGTTACGCCGAACCACCATCGCCTCGCCCGTGAGTTCGTTCTTCTGGACAATTTCTATGTCGATGGCGAAGTCTCTGCCGACGGCCATGAGTGGTCGATGGGCGCCTATGCCACGGATTTCGTGGAAAAGGTGTGGCCGCTGAATTATCGCGGCGGCCCGCGTAGTAAGCTCGCCACTTATCCGAGCGAAGGGGTCCTGGACGAAATCGCCCGGCCCGCAGGCGGCTACATTTGGGACCGATGCGCTGCCGCCGGAATCAGTTACCGCAGCTACGGCGAATGGATCGAAAACGGTAAGACGCTGAAGGACCCCGGGATCGCTCGAGTTGCTGCACTCAAGGATCATTTCGATCCCTGGTTCCGTGGCTTCGATATGGATTACCCGGACCAGAAACGTGCCGATCGTTTGCTGGAAGAATTGGCCCGCTTCGAGCGTGAAGATTCCCTCCCGCGTCTGATGATTGTTCGATTGCCAAACGATCACACGTCGGGCACCCGTCCGCGCAAACCGACGCCGACGGCTTTCCTGGCCGACAATGACCTTGCACTGGGACGCCTAGTCGAGGCGATCTCGAAAAGCAAATTCTGGAAAGACACGGCCATTTTCGTGATCGAAGATGATGCGCAGAACGGGTCCGATCATGTCGATGCCCATCGGACGGTTGCCCTCGTCATCAGCCCCTACACGAAGCACCGGCACGTCGACTCTTCCCTCTACTCCACCAGCAGCATGTTGCGCACGATGGAACTCATTCTGGCGCTGAAGCCGATGAGTCAGTTCGATGCCGCCGCCCGGCCGATGTACCAATCATTCCAGAGCAAACCGGATCTGCGGCCCTATCAGCACGTCCAACCGCAAGTCGATCTGTCCGAGACCAACAAGGCCACGGCCTGGGGCGCGAAGATGTCCGAAGGATTTGACCTGACCAAGGAAGATGCGGTGGATGATTTGCTGCTTAACGAAGTTATTTGGCGCTCGGTCCGAGGCCCGGATTCACGCATGCCGCCGCCGGTGCGCGCCGCCTTTGTGTTTCCGCACCTGAAGACCGGCAAAGACGCCGACGATTGAGGTGACACCCTCCACGAACTTCAGCTGACGAATGCTCTTGTCAGCTGCCGAGCGCCGGTTATAATCTGACTCCGCGGAGCGGTTTGCTTCAGATATCTGCTGCATGGAGGCGGCATCATGTCTGCGACACTCAATCTCGTACACGGTCTGTTAGCGCGGGGGAGTTTGCTCCACGAGCTGGGGCGGACTGCTGATGCCTACAAGGTCCTCACCGGCTTGGTCGGCCTTGGGGAAGTTCCACCCGGAGTCGCCCAGGAAGCCCATTTTCGCCTGGCAGAGATCGATCTCGGTCATCGCGATTACCACCGGGCTCGGCGTCATCTTGCCGCCGCGCTCATGCATTGCCCAGATAACGCCCGCTATCATTTCGTGATGGCCAGCATTCTTGATCAAGACGAAGAGGCGGATCCACAGAAAGCCTACGAACACTATCGCCGGTCGCTCCAGCTCGACCCCGACCAGGCCGGTTGTCTTGGCGATTTCGGGCTGCTGGCTCTGTCGCTGGGGGACGCGGACGAAGGTCTGCAAGCGCTCCGGCGCGCGGTCGAACTTGCACCGGACGATCCGGAGACAGTCGGCAAATTGGTGGAGGGGCTCTCCGAACTCGACCAGGCAAACGAAGCCCGCCGCGTCTTGTGGGCGGCGTTGTTCCGGAATCCACGACATGCGGGCTTCCGCAAACTGTGGAGCGATTTTCAATTCCAGCAACTTTACACGGCGCAGGAGGCAGCGCGGCCCGCTCCCCAGGCGGCCGCGGAACGTCCCGTCGTTCTGCCTTTTATTCGATTGGCGCCTCACACCTTGCCCAAGATCGGCGGCCAAAAGGTGGTTCGCAAGGACAGACAGTCCGTACCGCCGCCGCCGCACTCTCCAAGTCCAAAGGGTCTACCGGGGAAAAGACGCGCCTAGTGCGCCCTCGCGTCGGGTGTCCCACTCGAGTTTGGCATTCGCCCATGGGCTCCCTCTCCCGAGTACTCAAGGGAGAGGGGGCCGGGGTCAGGGATTCAGCTTGCAACGCCTCCTCACGCCACCCTCTCCCCCGGAGTATTGAACTCTACACAAGTTCGAGTCCTTCCCCGTTTTGACGCTGCAAGCTTTACACAACAAAGCCCAGGATCGCGGTACTCCGCGCACGCTGGCACGGCAGCCCCGAGGAGAAGAGAGACCGTGGCCTGCCGGGCATTTACGCCGTAGGCGTTGCACCGCACAGCCCAGGGTCGCGGTACTCCGCGCACCCTGGGGGTTGCTTCCCCGTTTTAACGCTGCAAGCTTTACACAACAAAGCCCAGGATCGGGGTACTCCGCGCACGCTGGCACGGCAGCCCCGAGGAGAAGAGAGACCGTGGCCTGCCGGGCATTTACGCCGTAGGCGTTGCACCGCACAGCCCGGGGTCTGCCGGGCATTTACGCCGTAGGCGTTGCACCGCACAGCCCAGGGTCGCGGTACTCCGCGCACCCTGGGTTGCGCGACCCCAGATAGTTTTTCTACCCTGAAAGGGTTGCCCCGGTCGACGCGCCCGAATCGCTTTGACCCCTTCAGGGTGAACGTGGAAGTTTCGGCGTTGAACCCAGGGTGCGCGGAGTACCGCGACCCTGGGCTTTGTTGTGTAACGCCTACAGCGTTAAAGCCAGGAAGGACTCGAACTTGTGTAGATACCTATACTTCGAGGGAGAGGGTGGCGTGAGGAGGGGTTGTAAGCTGAAACCCTGGCCCCCAGCCCCTCTCCCTTCGGACTTCGGAAGCGAGCCAAGAACTCTGCGCGCCCCTCATGTAGTCCATAATAAGGATGGCTATTATGGAGAAGATTGCGCATCGAAGAAAAATGAATGAAGGGCAACTCATTGCCTGAAACCGCCTGTCGAGCCAACAGGTACTTCAAGACGAACGGTATCCTGGACCCTCAACGAAAGGTACTCCATGTTAAGCGTGCGTGAACTCGTCAAGGTGTATCCCGGTCCAGTTGCAGCGCTGCAGGGGATCGACCTGGATGTGCCCAATGGGATGTTCGGCCTCCTGGGACCCAATGGGGCGGGCAAGACGACCTTCATGCGCATCCTCGCCGGGTTGCTCGAGCCGACCTCCGGTCGCGTGACTCTCGACGGCGAGGAGGTGCTGGGGCATCCGGAGCGGATTTGGGCCCGGCTCGGTTATTTGCCCCAGGATTTTGGTTTCTACCCGCATCTGACCGGTGAAGCGATGCTCGCCCACCTTCTGAGGTTGAAGGGAGTAGGCGCGCCCGGCGGGATCAAGAAACTCTGTCGGGAGCTGCTGGAACGCGTCAATCTCACGTTTGCTGCGGGTCGCAAGGTAAAAACCTATTCGGGAGGCATGCGTCAGCGGCTGGGTCTCGCACAAGCATTGGCCGGTGACCCGCGCCTGATCATTGTGGACGAGCCGACTGCGGGTCTCGATCCGGAGGAACGCCTGCGCTTCTATTACTTGCTCGCTGAATTGGCGGAAAACCGCATTGTGATCATGTCGACGCACATCGTCGAAGATGTCGCGGTCCTTTGCTCCCGCTTTGCCGTGATTCGCAATGGCCGGCTGGTTGCCGAAACCACACCCAGCGAGGCCCGAGGTGCGCTTGCAGGATCGATCTATGAAGGCACGGCAAGTGCGGCAGAGCTGGCCACTTTGCGTCGTACTCATTGCGTGAGCCAGGCCCTTCTGGTCGAAGGTAAAAATCGAGTGCGCATCCACGACAGGGCCGGCAATCCTCCCGAGGGATTCATCCCCGTGCCACCCACCCTGGAAGACGCGTATTTGATCATGATGCACACATACGCCGGTGTGGAACACGACCAGCGCGTGGTCGCCTAACCAGCAGCACTTGGCGTATTCATGCCGTAGGGTTCCATTCCCTCGGCGCTTCCGAACAGTCGCCTCGCATCGGGAGATCGTTGATGAGTCCGAAACGCCTGTTTAGCGTGTTTCGTCTGGAGATGGGTCAGAACGTGCGTCGGCCGATCTTTTGGATCCTAATGCTCGCGCTCGGGCTAACGGCATATGGACTGTCGACGGGCGACATGATGATTACCTCGGGCGACAGCACAGTGGGTGGTAAAAAGGCCTGGATCACCTCCGAGTTCGCCGTTGCCCAGATGATGACCATGGTTTTCCCCCTTTTTTACTCGTTCTTTATCGCCGTGGTGGCGGGCATGTCCGTCATTCACGACGACGAGCTCAAGGTAGGCGAGTTGCTCCACGCGACCTCACTTCGGCCGTCGGAATACGTTTGGGGTAAATTCCTGGCGATCCTTGCCTCATTTGTGGCCGTGGTGTTCCTTCACTTGCTCTTTGCTGTGTATTTCAATCACGAGTTTCCCAACGTCAAATCATCGGAAATACGTGGTGATTGCTTCGTCGGGAATTACTTGCGGCCAACGTGCGTGTTCGTCTTGCCAATGCTGGTATTCTTGGCTGGAACAGCCTTTGCCGTCGGAGAGATGACGCGCAAGCCGATTTTGGTTTTTGTTTTGCCGGTCGCTCTGCTCTTGGCATGCGGGTTTTTCCTTTGGGAATGGGCGCCTACGTGGCTCGACCCACGCATCGACCGGGCTCTCATGCTTGTGGACCCGGCGGGGTTTCGCTGGTTGAAGCAGACCTGGCTGAAGATCGACCGAGGCGTCGATTTTTATAACCATGCGACCATCCAGTTCGACGTGCCTTTCCTGGCCAGTCGATGTGCTTTTCTGGTGGTTGGTCTGCTCCTCGTCTTCTTGAGTCAGCGCCATTTGACAGCTGTCGTGCGCGGATCAAGACAGAGCGCGCGGCGGTCGATTCTAAGCTTCTTGCGCAAGAGCAGAGCCGCCGGCGTCAGAGGCGGTGCGGACAATGACCAGGTGCAGGCGACGCCACCCGAACGCGCATTAGTCGCCCTCGGCATGTATTCGGTAGCTCCGGGACTATTTCGGGGAATTTTCGAGGTGGCCAGGATCGAGGTTCGGGGGCTACGCAGTCAGCCCGGTTTGTATCTGTTCGTTCCGCTCATCCTTTTGCAAACCATTGGGACGAGTCTCGTATCCGTCGGCGTCTTCGACACGCCCCTCTGGATGACGCCGGGGACCCTGGCCGTCGGCTGCATGAACACGCTCACGCTCCTTATCTGCCTCTTGCTGCTCTTCTATACCGTGGAATCGTTGCAGCGTGAACGGCACACGCTTTTTGCCTCGATTCACCATGCGACTCCCGTGCAGACGGCGTCCATTCTTTTTGGCAAGTCGATTGCCAATAGCATTGTGGGGGCTGTGATCCTGCTCGCTGCACTGATCGGCTGCGCCATCGTTTTGCTCGTACAAGGTCGCGTGGGCTTCGCGTTGAGACCATTCCTGCTTACCTGGGCGCTGCTGCTGCCGGTGACCTTCTTCGGCTGGACCGCCTTCACCATGGCGGTGCTGGCCGTCACGCGCAACCGCTACACGACCTATGGGATCTGCCTGGGGGCGTTGATCTTCACCGGCTACCGGCAGCTCACGGGGCACATGAACTGGGTGGGCAACTGGGACCTGTGGAGCGTGCTGCGCTGGAGCGACATGCAAGTGTTCGAGCTCGACGGCCGAGCGCTCCTCTTGAACCGGATCATGGTCCTTGGCCTGGGAGTGTTCTTCACTGCATTGGCAGTGCGTTGGTTTCCCAGGAGGGAACTCGATGCCGGGCGCACCCTGCAGCGGTTCTATCCGCTGCCCTTGCTAAAAACGGCCCTGCGCTTGCTTCCCTATGCTTTGGTCCCCCTAGCGGCAGGCATCATGCTCTGGCTTACGGTGTACCAAGGGTTCGAGGGCGATGCGGCGAAGAAAAGGGAGAAAGACTACTGGCGAAAGAACCTGGCAACCTGGAAGGACGCGCCTACCCCTGCACTCACAGCCGTGGATTTGAACGTGGATCTGGAGCCGAGTCGCCGCTGGCTGCACGTGCGCGGCCAGTTCGACCTCCGCAATCACCGAGACATCGAACTCGTCCAAATTCCGCTGACGGGCGGCGATCATTGGGAGGAACTCCAGTGGACGATGAATGGCGAGAAGTACGAACCGGAAAACAGGCAACATCTCTTCGTATTCACGCCGCCCAAACCGTTGAAACGGGGAGACAAGCTGCAGATCGGCTTCGAATACCACGGCACGTTTCCACACGGCGTAACCAAGAATGGAGGCTCGAAATCCGAATTCATCCTGCCGTCCGCGGTAGTGCTCACGGCATTCACCCCCAGCTTTGTCCCTGTGCTTGGTTACGTCGAGGAAATCGGGATCGATGAAGATAACCATTATGACAAACGCGTCTGGCCTGAAAAGTGGTACGAAGGGATCACGGATGTAGGCTCAGGCCTCGCGCTGCCGTTCACAACTCGTATGCGCATCACGGCCCCGGCAGAATTCACGCTAAATTCCGTGGGCACGCGCGTCAGCGATACGGTCGAGGATGGGAAGCGAACAACCGTCTGGCAAAGCGATCACCCGCTGCGCTTCTTCAATATCGTTGCCGGCCGCTGGGCCGAGAAACGCGGCAAGGATACGGTCGTCTATTATTATCCCGGCCACACTTACAACATCGACGAGATTTCCGAGGCCCTGGACGCCGCCCGCCACTACTATTCCGAGTGGTTCTATCCTTATCCGTGGCAAGAGCTAAAGCTGAGCGAATTCCCGAATCTAGCCAGTTATGCCCAGGGTTTTGGCACGAACATTACGTTCTCGGAAGGCATCGGTTTCCTCACGAAGAGTGAGCCGAAGACTGATCTTGCGTTCATGGTCACCGCGCATGAGGCGGCGCACCAGTGGTGGGGAAACATCCTTCTGCCCGGAAGAGGCCCTGGCTGCAACATTCTGTCGGAGGGGATGGCCCACTTCTCGACCATGCTGCTCTTCGACCAGGTGAAGGGGCCGCGCGGCCGCATCGAATTTTGCAAGCGCATCGAAGAGAAGTATGGCCAGGACCGGCGCGTGGATTCCGAACGGCCGCTCGTGAAAATCGACGGCGACCGGCCCGGCGACACCACGGTCACCTACGACAAGGGCGGCTGGGTCTTCTGGATGCTGCTCCGCCACATGGGGCGAGAGCGGGCACTTGCGGGACTGCAGGCGTTCATCCGCAAGTACGACGCCAATCCGGATCATCCCGCGTTGGAAGACTTCGTGGCCAGCATGCGCAGCTTCGCGCCCGACCCAGTTGCCTACGACGCTTTTGTGCTTCAGTGGTTCTTCGAAGTGGTCATGCCGGAGTATCAGCTCAGCGATGGATACCGGACACAGGTCCCGGGCGAGAAGGCCGCCGCGGCGAATAATTCCTTGGCCGCCGGCGGTGAGATTTGGGATGTCGCGGTCCACGTTGAAAACGTCGGCACGGGCCTCATGCCGGTCGAGATCGCGGCGCTGGCTGGCGAACGGTTTGAGGAAGACGGCAGCGCGTCCACGCAATATCGCGACGCCCGGACCAGCGTTCTCCTGGGCGCCGGCGCCGGCAAAAATGTCACGATTCGCTGTGATTTTAAGCCTGACCGCGTGCTGGTCGATCCTGATGCACTGGTCTTCCAACTCCGGCGCAAGGTTGCGGGGAAGCGCTTTTGAGTAGGTCTGTCTCTCCGCCGGCCAATTCTCATACCAACAGACCGTAGCCGCATTCGCCAGAATGCGGGGTAGTTCCTACAGGTTTCCCCGCATTCTGGCGAATGCGGCTACCGGGCGATGTCTCATTCATGACCGCTCTCGGTCTAGACAGGGCTTGGTTTCAGGCCAATTGCCGCGCGCACGAGCGCCATGGTTTTCTTCGCTTCGGCGCGGGCGCGGGCAGCGCCTTCGCTCTCGGTCTAGACAGGGCTTGGTTTCAGGCCAATTGCCGCGCGCACGAGCGCCATGGTTTTCTTCGCTTCGGCGCGGGCGCGGGCAGCGCCTTCGCGCAGGACCTTTTCGACGTAGTCCGGGTTTTGAACCAATTCCTTCCGCCGCGTCCGCGCGGGCTCGAAGTAAGCATCCATTTTCTCGAACAGCAGATCCTTTGCTACCCCATAGCCCATGCCGCCGGCCCGATAACGTGCGGCCAGGGCGGCCTTTTCTTCCTCATTGGCGAACAGACCGTACAGGGCGAAAACGTTGCAGCGTTCGGGGTCCTTGGGCTCATCGACAGTCTTGCTATCGGTCACGATGCTCCTGATCCGCTTGTGGAGCGGCTTGCCTTCCATGAAGATCTCGATCGTGTTGCCGTACGATTTGCTCATCTTCTGACCGTCAATGCCGGGGATCTTCGATTCTTTATCCAGGCGGGCGGCGGGAATCGGGAAGACTTCGCGGTAAGCGCGATTGAACCGCCCGGCGATGTCCTGGGTCATTTCAATGTGCTGAACCTGGTCCTTGCCGACGGGCACGACATGCGACCGATAAATGAGAATGTCGGCCGCCATCAGGACGGGATAGGTGAACAGGCCGACGCTGGCCTCAATGCCCTTCTCGATCTTCTCCTTGTAAGAGACGGCCCGCTCCAGGAGGCCCATGTTCGTCACGGTGCCCAGGATCCATGCCAATTCAGTCACCTCAGGCACATCGGATTGACGGAAGAAGACCGCTTTCTCGGGATCGAGCCCTAGGGCGAGATAATCGAGAGCGACGTCGCGCACGTTTTCGCTCATGGCGATCGGGTCTTGCAGCGTTGTCAGCGCGTGGTAATCGGCAATAAAGTAGAAAGCGGCAGCCTCGTTCTGCAGAGCGATGTGCTGTTTGATCGCTCCGAAGTAGTTGCCGATGTGCAGTTTGCCTGAAGGCTGCACGCCGCTCAGGATCCGGCGTGGGCCGGCAATTGGCGTCGTCATGTTTTTATCCTTTGTTTATCATCCCAGTTCCTTTGTATTTTGTACTGTGTCCCTTGCAATGGAGCCTGCTGAAAAAGGGGTCTGACCCCTTCCACGAAGGGCGATAGACGCCCAAGAAAGCGGGAAATCAGTGAAGCTTCGTAGGGGGTCAGACCCCTTTTTCAGCAGGCTCCAATGGACAGGGGACGAAAGGAAGCAGGGCCATGGTTGATAAAGTCACGGAAGTCCTCATTGACACGCTGAAGCAGGCTGTCGCAGACCCTGGCGAGCACCGCCTGGTCAAAAGCGGCAAGCTCGATGGGCTCTTTGCCAACAGAAGCGGCGCCAATGGCGAGGCGGCGGCGCGGGCGGTGCGCGAGGGACTTTTGGAAGTCGTCCGGGCGGAAACCAAGGGGAAGGTTACGACCGAATGGGTTCGCTTGACTCCCCGCGGCGTGGAATTCCTGCACGATCAGGAGTCCCCGCTCCAGGCGCTCAAGGACCTGCAGTCGATTTTGCAGGTCACCCGCGATGGTGTGCCACTCTGGCTTACGGAGATGCGCGGAGAACTTCAGGGCCTGGCGAAAAAGCTGGGCGAAGAGGCGGAACGTTGGACCCAGCGGCTCGATGCCCTGAGCCAGCGCGTCGAGGAGGCTTTGCGCCGAGCAGAAGCAAGCGGGCCGCCGCTGCCCGATGGAGCGGCCGCTGAAGCCCCCTGGGCCAAGGACGCGCTGGCCTACCTGGACCATCGCAAGATCGGCGGCGCTCCCGGCGACTGTCCGTTGCCTGAACTATTTGCAGCATTGCGCGAGCGCTACGCTGAGCTCTCGCTGACTGCCTTCCACGATCGCCTGCGCCGGCTTCACGATCGGCAGGCGCTGCGCCTTTTGCCGTTTCCAGGGCCTCCGGATGCCATTCCAGAACCTGAATACGCACTGCTGGATGGCGCGTCACTTCTCTATTTCGTTGGCCGCTAGGCTGGCAATCCCGTCCAAAGGCTGCATTGTTCCATCAGTTTCTGGGCCGAAACCCTTTGAATTGAGCGACGGTTCGGCGATACTGTTAACTGTCGTCCAAAGGGAGGCCAATCTTCGTTTCCTGACGGGGCTTTATTTCTGGCCCATCGGCATGGCCATCAAGACCAGGAGGTCAAACTCGCGTGGATTCGAAAAACACACCCCCAAGCCGTCCGGGACGCAACCTCCGGGAAGGAGCCGAAACGATCGTATTTGTTGTCGTTCTCGTGCTCATCCTCAAGGAGTTCGTGGCGGAGGCCTTCGTGATCCCCACGGGTTCAATGGCAACGACGCTCTATGGGAACCAGGAAGACGTCCGCTGCCCTCAGTGCGGCTTCGAGTTCCCTGTTAACTGCAGCAGCGAACGCGATCAAGCTCAAACTCATCCCGATCCCGTTGCGGGTTGTATCTGCCCCAACTGTCGCTTTGTGATAGACTTTCGCCCAAACCGATCGCTGCCATCGTGCAAATCGGGCGACCGAGTCATTGTCGGAAAGTTTCTTTACGACACCCATTTGCAAACTCCCGAGCGGCAGAGCGTCGTGGTCTTCAAGTACCCGGAAAAGCCCAACCAGGAATTCGAGACGGTCAACTACATCAAACGTCTGATCGGTAAGCCCGGGGAGACCATCGGGATTCATTACGGCGATATTTACGTCTATCCTCAGGCGGGACGTGATGGGGGGCCGGAACTCTCCTACCGGGACCGCCCTCTTCCAGCCAACGAGCTGGACGCATGGAAGCCGCCCTTCATGTACGAAAACGACCCGGAGGCGATGGCATTGTTCAAGGATGGCAAGTTTGAGATCGTTCGCAAGGCTCCCGCCCAGGTGCTCGCGATGCGCCGGATCGTCTATGACAACGATCGCCAGGCAAAAGACCTTGTCGAGGCTGGAGGCCCAGCCCGCTGGGCCGCTGAGAAGGACGAGGAGCATCCCGGTACTACTGAGAATGGGCAGCCGGCGTACATCCGCAAGCGCACGCTGGCGCAGCAGGATAAATCCTGGGAAACCGAGGGGGCACTCGGCTTTCGGCATCCTTTCCGGCAGGGCCCGCTTGCCTGGCTTCGCTATCGACACCTCCTGGTGCCGCGCTCGGCCGACACCAGGCTTGCCGACTTGCCGTCCGCCGTCATCAGACCCGAGTTGATTACGGATTTCCTGGGCTACAATACCTGGCAACCACTCTACGGAACGAATACGCCGCCGCCGCCAAATTGGGTTGGGGACCTGATCGTGGAATGCCAAGCCACTGTCAAGCGGGCGGAGGGTGAATTCGTGCTGGAATTGTCCAAAGGCAGCGATCGCTTTCAGGCGCGCTGGGACCTGGCCACGGGACAGTGTGCCCTGGTGCGGATTACGGAGGGCAAGGAGGTGGCGCTGGCAACGCAGCCGACGCCGCTGAAGGGAAACGGTAGCTTTTCCCTGCGCTTCGCCAACGTGGATCAGCGCCTGATCGTCTGGGTCAATAGGCGTATGCCCTTTGGCGACGGCGTTGCCTATGCCCCACCTCAGTCTCCCGGCCCCTCCGAAAATGATCTGGAGCCGGCCAGCATCGGCGTCAGCAGCGGAGAGGTTGGTATCCGCGAGCTGAAGCTGTGGCGTGACACCTACTATTCGCTTCGGCCGGGAGAGGCGGACGCATCTTTAGCGTCCGACGATTGGAGCGACCCTGCGAGATGGTCTGCCCTACGTGAGTTACCGGCGAAGACGCTCTATGTTCAGCCGGGACATTACTTGTGCATGGGCGATAACAGCCTTCAGAGTTCAGACAGCCGGATGTGGGGGGCCGTGCCGCAACGTCTCTTGCAGGGGAGAGCGATCCTCATTTACTGGCCGCTCAACTCACGCTTTGGCCTGATCCATTGAACGCCCTTTTCCCACAGGCTCATCCTGCTTCGTCCTGTCCTTGCACTTCGATCAGGGCGGGTGCACTGCTGGCGACCGCCTCGCGCAGGGCGATCTCGAGGGACGAGTCCGAATCAATTTTCCAGTGGCGGACACCAAAGGCTCGCGCATAAGTCTCGAAATCCGGGTTGCGCAGATCGACGCCGATGAACCGGCTCTCGTAACGCCGTTGCTGGATGGCCTTGATAAGCGTCAGGCTGCCGTCGTTGATCAGGATGACAATGACCGGCAGTTTCTCCTGGACCGCAGTCGCCAATTCCAGGCCGCTCATCATGAAGCAGCCGTCGCCGACTACCGTGGCGACCACGCGCTCGGGAAAGGCGGCCTTGGCACCGAGTGCCGCTGGCAGGCCATACCCCATGGAGACGTAACCGGCGGGATGCAGGAATGTGCGCGGGGAGTAAATCGGAAACTCAGCAAGCATTTGATAGGTCAAACGCGTAATGTCGCCGGCGATAATGGCGTCGCGCGGCAAACCTCGGCGGAGTCCTTCAATGAGGTCGAGGCCGAGAAGGCGCGCGGAAATGCTTGGTCGGCAGGGCGCTGTCCAAGGCAGGCGACTTGCGCCCGGCAAGGCCGAGAGAAGAAGCTGCACAGCCGCCTTCGCATCAGCCTGGATGCCCAGAGTCACTGGGTAATGCCGTCCAATCTCCTCACCATCAACGTCGATCTGGGCGAGCGCCGCGGGCAAAGGCATACACCAACTGCCTGTCGTCGCTTGCGAAAATCGGCAACCGATCGCCAGCAGCCCATCCGCCTGGGCGAACAAGGGCGACATGAACTGCTCCATGTTCGTCAGATCGGAGGTCGCCCGGCTCCATGGCAGGCCGGCGTTCAGAGGATGGTCCGTGGGAACGGCGGATTTACCTGAAAGACTGTGAAAGACGGGGGCTCCGAGCCTCTCGGCCAACTGCACGACCAAAGGAGCGGCGTCCGCAATGATGGCCCCGCCACCCACGATGAGTAGAGGCTGTCGCCAACCGCCGACCAGCTTGACCAGAGCTGCAACCTCCTTGGTCGAGGGCGTTCGTGGCGTCGGCGTCGGCGGCACGGCAGCTGTAGGATTCCCTTTGAAGTCGGCACGCAGCACGTCCAGCGGGGTCTCGACAAAGACCGGGCCCGGTCGGCCTTCTCGCATCGTCGTGAACGCCCTGTCCAATTCCGGGATGAGGTTTGGCGCACTGGCAATCCGCGTACGCCACTTGGTGATCGTCGCGCACAAGCTCAGCTGGTCGTTTTCGTGATAATAGCCCGAGCGCAGCCCAAGGCCCTTGCTTGGTACCTGCCCGCTCAGAAGCAGAATCGGAATCGAGTCTGTGAACGCGGTTGCCAGGGGCGTCGCCGCATTCAGAACTCCCGGCCCGCAGACAGCCAGGCATACGCCGGGCTTGCCGGTGGCGCGGGCGTAACCGTCGGCCATGAACGCAGCCGCCTGCTCGTCGCGAGCGAGGACGTGGCGGATGCCGGGCGTGCGTGCCAGCGCATCGTAGATGGGCGTGGTCTGCCCGCCCGGGTAGCCGAATACGTGCTGGACGCCGTGCTCGCCAAGCCGGCGCACCAGCACATCGGCAACCGTCTGCGGGCGGCTCACAGAAGCCATGCCAATTGTCTCCGCTGCTAGGATCCCCGTTCTCGCCGTCAGCCCTACTTCTTCTGTTGTCGTACCTGCTCGAAGATGAATACGCCCTTCTTGTTGGCAACGACGACGTCCGGCAGCTTGTCGCCGTTGATGTCATCCACGACGAACTGCGTGCCGATGCCCGAATCGTTGTCAATCATGTGAGGCTCGAAGTGCGTGAAACCGTCCCTGCTTTTCTTCGCCTCGAACCAGTAGAGCACGGCGGGATCGTTCGGATCGACGTCGCCGTGTGGGCCGTGCGCCCACCAGCGCTTGCCGGTCACCAGGTCCTTCAGACCATCGCCGTTGATATCGACGCAATGCAAAGCATGGCTTTGCGAGAAAAGCCTTTTGAACAGGTCGTTCCTGAGAAAGATCGGGTTGCCGTCCGCGCCCGATCGTTGTTGGTACCACCAGATACCATATCCGTGTGCTGAGCTGCTAATAATGTCGGCCTTGCCGTCGCCGTCAACGTCGTAGGTGTGCATGTCCGCGCACGCTTCCCCCAAATTGGCAGGATGGAACTTCCAGGGCTTGTCGTCAAGTTGGGCCGGCTGTTCCCACCAGCCGCCGGTGCAAATCACGTCCGGCCGGCCGTCGCCGTTGACATCGCCCACGCCCAGCCCGTGCGCGAATCTGAAAGTGCCGGGGATTTCATGACCAGGCGAGCTTGGCTCGCTGATTGGATGCATTTCCCACGGCTGCGTGGGCTCCTTGCCGGGCTGGAACCATGCCATTTGCCCTTGCTTTTCCTGACCTTTGGGTTGCCAGCCCATGATCAATACGCGCTTGCCGGTGCCGAAAAGGTCAGCATAGAGAGGTGTTTCGTTGCACGCGCTGTGCCAGATCATATGTTCCTTCCACGGGCCCGGCGCGCCCTGCGGATTCTCGTACCAGTAGCAAGGGGCGCCCGGGAAGCCGATGACGATTTCATCGGGCCAACCGTCGCCATTTACGTCCTCGGCCCAGCAGGCAAAGCTGTTGCTGTAGCCGGCTGCACCATCGCCATAGCTTTTGATGGCTCGAATTTCATGCATTTCCCAGTGGGGGGCCTGGTACCAGACGTCTCCTGCCAGAATGTCCGTCTTGCCGTCGCGATTCACGTCGGCAATGGCCACCCCTTCGGAATGGAAGCCCCGGTCGACGATGGTCTTCTTCCAGGAGATGACCACTTCAGGTGTATCCGGAGTGGCTGGAATGGCCGGCAGGACAACAACTGCAGCCAGCAGGAAACTTAGAACCCAAAAGCGCAAACGCATCGCTCAACCTCGCTTCTTCGCCAAAGAACAAACATTAGCAACATTCCAACCAGCATTACTTGGCGGCGTGCAACTTGGAATGATTATCGGTCCTGCGGCAAGATCCTGCAACCACCTTGAGGAGATCTTTTTAAATCCGGACAGGAGAAGCACATACAGAGTGTCCATCCAGATCATCGCTCTTTCCCAGCTAGTTCCTGCCGGCACTCGTGGAATTTGCGCGTTCTGCGGCGGGTTCATTTTGCCCTGGATGCAAGCGCGGCGTAGAATTTGTCTGCAGGGATTCGTGGGCAAGCCGAAGAATTCCCGCGATGAGACAGCGTGCAGCAGCACCGACACCTAAGGCGAAGGGGATCGGAATGAGCAAACAACTGATCGAGATGGTGCTGCCGCGCTTGGCAAGAACGCTCTACCGCGAGCTGAAGCGCTTTCGATCGGGAAAACTTAGCGAGGATCAATTCACTCAGTGCTTCGAGGAGCTGCTCCAAAAACAACATACCTGGCTGCTGGGCCACGGCGTCTCCGAGGTCAAGGCCGCACTGGCCATCCATGCCGCGGTGCTCGTTTTGAGCTATCCCGGTTTACGAGCTGAAGCAAGTGAAAATGGAGTGCCTTTGGAGATTATCGAGCGCCGTGCCGTTCTCGAGGCGGCGCAGGATGTCGCACAGAACTACGATGTCAGCCAGAGGAAAGCCTTTCACGTCGTGAGTGCGATCGTTGCTCGTTACGGATCTTAGCGCTTTCTCTCTCCTCCTGCCCTACCTACAGTTGTAAGGCTTCATGCGCTTACACCTCATCTGTTAGATCTGCTGTTCCCTTGTGCTTGCCAGGGTTTGCCTGTTCGTTTGAACGTGAAGCTTGGCTGGAGCATGGGCTGCGCTCGATTTCATACGAAGCGCATCGCGGGCAGCCTGCTCCGCTCGACGATGGCTGCTGCGCACCAGGGCCACCCCGATTAGAATAATCCCCATGCCGCCCACAATCCAAATGGTCAGTTCCTCGCTGTTCAGGAGCCAGCCTACCAGGATTGCGACCACCGGATTGACGTAGGCGTAGGTCCCCGCCATGGGCCCCGATACGTGCCCAAGCAGCCAATTGTAGGCGACAAATCCAACCAGCGATCCGAAGATCAGCAAATGAAAGAAGGCGTAAACGGAGCGCGGCGTAAATTGATTCCAGGAGAGTTCCCTACCCTCGCCAAGCAGCAGGCCGATGACAAGAAGACATCCGCCTCCTAGAGCCATCTGGTAGGCGGCAGACGTAAGATGCGCGATGCCCGTTCGTCGCGAGCGGACGAGGCAAGCAGCAAGGCTCCACGAGATGGCGGAGCCTAAGATCAGGAGGGGGCCAGCGTCTTGCAGCAGCGTTCCCGGGTCGCGCAAGCGGGGCAATAAGAGGACCACGACACCAGCCAGGCCTGCCAGCAATCCGATCCAACCCAGCAAGCGCAAGCGCTCGCCGCGCGGCCGAAGCATTTCGAGTGAAGCCATCCAAAGGGGCGTCGTTGCCGCGAGGACCGAGCTGACGCCGGAGGGCACGAACTTTTCGCCCACCGTGAGGAGGCCGTTGCCGCCCACGAACAACAGGATTCCCAGAAATCCCAACCAAAGGAATTCACGTATTGGCACGCGTACTTGCTGGCCCGAAAGCGCCACGTACGACAGCAAAATGAGGCCCGCCAGACTGACGCGCACACCGCCGAACAAAGCGGGCGGAAAGGCTTCGACGCCTATCTCGATGGCAAGATAGGTCGTTCCCCAGGAGAGATAAACGAGCGAGAATGCAAGAACAACGGCCCACGTTGCAGGCTTAGGCACCAAATGCTGATTTGCCGCGCGATCCATGAAGCTCTCGTTCCGATGCAGCAGCATTCACAGAAAGGTGCCATTTTAGCCGCAACGCATTTCGTGGGACAGGCGTGTTTGCCTGCTCCGCCAAGCACGGACACACAATCCCGCCACAGGTTCGCCTGGCTCATTCGGCCGGTGCCCGCGAGCCCCCCGTTGGAGGCGTTCCTATAGACAGGACGGCTTGTCAAACTGTCCGGCAGCGCCCTGCCCGTACAGCGTTGAGGGTCGATCAGGATTTGGCAGCCGCTAGTGGCTGGTTGCGAAGCTGCTCCGGAAGGCTTCTCGGCGTTTCGTTCATGGTTCGCGGGTCAGGCCGGCAAGGCGGCGCGCCATGCTTATGAGTTCCCCCGCCGGCCGGTCGTCTGGGGCAAGGTCCCACACGTAAACGAGGTCGGCGTCGCATTGGATGACAGCCCTGCTGCCGTCGGAATGGAAGGAGACGCGTTGAATGGGCCGCGCGTGTCGCGCAGGTGGCGTAAGCGGTTCACCTGTGGCGATGTCCCAAACCCGCGACGACTGGTCCGCGCAACCCGTGGCGAGCCGAAGACCATCGGGACTGAACGCGACATGCTTCACCGGACTCCCATGCTGGAGCGCAGGACCAAACACTTCACCGGTTGCGGAATCGACTACCTGAACGGTCTCGTCATCTATCCAGCGCACCTGCCGGCTGCCATCCAGACTTTTCGTTGTCTCCGGCGCATTCGACGACTCAGACGCGGGCCGAATGGCACTGGAGGAACCAGGCACCAGGTCCCACAAGCGCAGGTTGCCAGCCTGCCCCACAACCAGAAGGCGTTCACCCTTTGTGCTGAAAACAGCATGTTTAACCTGGCCTTCATGCATGAGCAAGGGAGTGGTCGGCTCACCGCTGGCCGCGTCCCAGACGCGCGCTTGGTTGGCATTGCTTACCGTGACGACGTATCTCCCGTCCGGACTGAAGTGGGCATGTTTAAGAGGGCCGTTCAGCAGCGACGGTGACCACGCCGGCTCGCCATCGTGCAGCCGCCAGATGCGCCAGACACCGTCAGCGCTGGCAGTCACGACGGTCTCACCCTGGGAGCTGAAGGACAGATGGGTTACCGGGTGCGTGTGCATGAGCGGCCGGGCAACAGGCCTTCCGGTTGTCAGCTCGCAGATCACCGCGGAGTGATCGTGGCAAAGCAAAGCGATCCGGTCGCCCCTGGAACTGAAAATGGCGCGGTTCACATCGTGGCCGGCCGGCAGCGGCAGATTCCATGACTTTCCGGAGTCTACCTCCCAGATGCGTCCATTCTGGCGGGACATCAGGGCAAAAACCCAGCGTCCGTCCTCGCTCATCGTGCAGGAGGGGAATGGCGCGTCGCTGAACTCGGGCATGGTAAGCTGCTTTCCCGTCGGCAATTGCCACAGGCGGACCAGACCATCAGCTCGCTGGGTCAGCAAGACGGGCTTTTCAGGATGAAACGCTATCCGCGCAAGCGCTCCGCCCTGCGGGAGAGGCGGTTCGTGCAGTTTTCCGGAGGGCAATTCCCAAATCCGAACGGTGTTCTCCGCATCGACAGTCGCCAAAAAATGACCAGTGGAGTCGAACGTTGCCGCGACGACTGTGGTTTTATGGTCGAGGGCCGGTCCCACCGGTTTGTGTGTCCTCAGCTCGGAAACGAGGACCGAGCCGTTGGCATCGGCGGTTACCACCCACCAGCCAGCGGGGCCGCAGCGGGTGGTTAGTATTCGCTCCTCACCCGACCATCGTTCCAGCAGCCGTGGCGATTGTCGTAAGATCGCGGCGATGCGCGTACGGTTTCGAGCCTGCCGTGCCGGATCGCTGTCATCCAGGCGAATTGCCTCCGTAAACGACAGAAGCGACGTGAGAGTGGAACCTTGATCCATCTCGCGGACGCCGATCGTGATATCGAGCTCGATGATGCGCTGGCGCTCCTCCCTGACTTCGCTCTGGGCCTGGTTCAGTTCCCGCTCTGCTGCTTGCGCCAGCCTGTATTCATACACCGCGATCACGACGAGCAAGGACACGAGCGACAGCGCCGCGGTCGCCAGGGAGATAGCCGCCACCGGCTGGCGTCGGCACCAACGCCAGGCAGCCTCGGGCCAGCGAATGGCCCGGGCCTTGATCGGCTCGCCGGCCTGGAAGAGCCGTAGATCTTCTGCGAGATGCCACGCGCTGGGATAACGCTTGCTAGGCTCCTTCTCCAGGCACTTTCGGCAGATGGTATCCAGGTCCCGAGGCAACCGGCGTTGCAATCTCTTGGGTGGAGTAGCCTCGTTCGCCAGGACATTGGCAAACGTCTCAGCGGGTGTGGCACCCTCGAAAGGCGGCCGGCCCGTCAGCAATTCGTACAGAATCGCGCCCAGCGAATAAATGTCGGCCGCAGGTCCCAGCGCGTGGATTTCTCCCCGGATTTGCTCGGGAGCCATGTAGTACGGCGTGCCCATAGTTTGCCCGACCTGGGTTATCTCGCGCTCGGACTTTTGGTCCTTGGCGACGCCGAAGTCGGTAATCTTCGGGACGACCGATTGCAAATCGACGGTCGCTTCCGATTTTGCGAAGGACTCGAGTTCCTCGTCGGAAAGTGCTTCTAGAGCGGGGTTCTTCAGAAGCACATTTCCGGGCTTCAAATCGCGATGGATAATGCCGTGCTGGTGGACGGCATGCATGGCCCGGGCAAGGACTTCGACAAGATGCGCTGCAGCAAGTGGCGGCTGGGGATTGCCGGCGAGGATCTGGGCGAGACTCGGTCCCGGCACGTACTCCATCGAGAAATAGGGCCGGCCCTGGGCTTCGCCGATTTCATAAACCTGCACGATGTTTGGGTGCTGCAACCGCGCCAGGGCCTCGGCTTCCATGCGAAAGCGCGCCAGATGCTCCGCGGTGATCGGCGCACTAGAGATCAGCATTTTCAAGGCGACCAGACGCTGCAGCGCGAGTTGCCGGGCTTTGTACACCACGCCCATTCCGCCGCGGCCGATTTCGCCCAACAGCTCATAGCCCGGGATGGCATCGCGAGCGAGCGTGAAAGACTCGAGAGTTGAGCCCCTCGACCCGCCGTCCACGTGCGTGGCGGTCTCGGCGTCGACGGCTCGGCGGATGATCGGGCTGGCCAGGAATGTCCCTTCAACTCCGGTCGATTCGTCTTGCCTCAGCAGTTCCTCGACCGCGGCCCTCAGCTCGGGATCGCCAGCACACTGGACATCCAGGAAAGCCTTGCGCTGCGCGGGTCCAAGATCAGCCGTCTGATGAAAGAGTTCTTCCAGGCGATTCAGCCGCGGTTCTGGCATCGGTTTTCCGCGTCCCACGTGGAGGGGCAAAGCAGCGCGAGGCGATGCTCAGTCCCCTTCGCCCAGCCTGCTCTTGAGCCAGGCCTTGATGAATCGCCAATGCCGGTGCAGCGTTCGCTCCGACATGCCGAGCACCTGGGCGACTTCGCTCATGCCCATGCCGGCGAAGTAGCGCAGGTCGACAATTTTGCCTTTAAGCGGATCCTGCTGCTCCAGGTCGGCGAGCGCATCGTGCAGCGCGAGGATTTCCTCGGGCACAGGGTCGCGGATCGCTACGGAATCGGTCAGTTCGACTCGATGTCTGCCGCCCCCGCGCGTCGGCCCGGACTTCCTTCGTGCCCTTTCTACCAGGATATCACGCATCGCTCGCGCCGCGGCGAAGAAAAAGTGGCGGCGATCCTCCAGACGAAGATTGGATTTGCCAACCAGACGCAGATACGCCTCGTGGACCAGAGCTGTGGGTTGCAGGGTTTGCCCGGGCGGCAGGCGCGCCATGCGGTCCTCGGCGAGTTTGCGCAATTCGTCGTAGACCAGCGGTAGCAACCGGGCTGCTGCCGTCTCGTCCCCTGCCTGGGCGGCTTCCAGCAAGAGCGTGACTCGGTTATCTGTCCCGCCTGGCATATTTGAAAAAACTCCTGAATTCGTGGCAGAGATTCGAAGGAATTATCGGCTTGATAGATGAGGCAGGCAAGTGAATTACCTCCTCCCAGCACGCGGAGCCCGACTCCCCGAGTCAATGACGACTCGGGGAAGTCCGCGTCTTCGCAGGCTGGACGAACCAGACAAGCGTTTTTGCCAGCACGAAAACTGTGCTCTGGCCAGAATTCCTCGAAAGGAGACAGTTCCAATGAAGCGATTCCTTACGGGCTTTGGCCTTGCCCTGGCGATCCTCGGATGCGCCGGTTATTGGGCAGCGACGCCTTTCTTACATGGTAAGCCGCCGCCCCAGGCCGTCCATATCCCGGCAGACTTGACGTCTTACCGAGACGTTGTCAAAGGCACCTTGCCGGCTGTCGTCAGTATCGAATCGACGCCCAAGGCCATGGTGGCGAGAACCAAGCTGCCACAGTTCAATGGGAATCCCTTCGAAGGCATTCCCGGCTTGCCCGACGAACTGCGCAAGCGCTTCGAGGAATTCGAACATCAAACTCCTGCGCCACACAATAGCCACCCTGGGAGGGCCTTCGGCTCCGGGTTCATCATCGATCCTAAAGGAATCATCCTGACCAATGATCACGTGATCCGCGGGGCCGATCGCGTGGAGGTTCAGCTCCAGGACGGCAGGAAGTTCACGTCGCGGGACATCAAGAAGGATCCCAAGACCGACCTGGCCATCGTGAGAATCGATGCCAAGGAACCGCTGCCCTATCTGGAGCTTGGAGATAGCAGCGCCATGGAGATCGGTGACCGCGTTCTGGCGATTGGTGCGCCCTTGGGCCTGAGGGGCTCCGTGACCTCCGGCATCATCAGCGCCAAGGGAAGGGACATCCACATGAACATGTACGAGGATTTCTTGCAGACCGACGCCGCCATCAATCCCGGCAACAGCGGCGGTCCGCTCGTCAACCTGGCCGGCCAGGTCATTGGTATCAACTCTGCCATCAAGAGTGAAACCGGCGGCTTCCAGGGGGTTGGTCTGGCAATCTCGAGCAATCTGGCTCGCGAAGTCATGGACCAGCTGCTCAAGGACGGCATGGTGCACCGAGGCTATCTCGGCATACAGGTCCAGACGCTCGATCCCGAAGTGGCCAGCAGGCTGGGAGGGGCGAACACCTCTTCCAACGTGGCCGTCACGACGGTGATGGCCGGCAGCCCGGCGGCCCATGCAGGACTCAAGGAAGGCGACATCGTGACCAGCATCGCGGGTAAGCCCGTGAAGGACGGACGCGACCTGCAACGGATTGTGGCCACGGCGCCGCTCGGCAAACCGGTGGAACTCAATGTCCTTCGTGACGGCACGGCCAAGACGTTGAAGGTCACCATTCAGGAACAGCCGCGCGGTTTTGCCTCCGCGGCTGGCGCGGTACCGGAAGATGCCTCGCAGGAAGCAGAGACGACCAGTCTCGATAAGGTTGGTGTCCGCATCACCGACCTCACGGGGGAGAGAGCCAAGCAGCTCGGGTATCCCGAAAAGACCGAGGGCGTGCTCATCACCGACGTGGAAGCGGACAGCGTTGCGGATGGAGCCGGACTGAAGAGCGGCACTCTGATTCTGAAGGTGGATCAGATGCGGGTGAGGACTGTTGAAGAGGCGCGGAAGGCCTTCGAAGGGTCTTCGATGGATAAAGGCGTGTTGCTTCAAGTAAGGACACCCAAGGGTGGGACGACTTATGTCCTGCTCAAGCCTACGCAGGCGGTTCGATAATCCGCTGGTCGACTTCAACGCTCCATTCGTAACGCTTGTTTGAGTGGTTTAGTGGGGCGGGGAACGCCATCCCGCCCCATCAGCCGATTCCTTGGGGAGACGTGTCATGCGCCAAACGGAACGAAGCTGTTTCAATGATTACCTCACCTCAGATCGAAGCTGGATCAAGGCCTGCAGACATCTCACGATTTGTTATCAAACCGAAATCCCCATCGTAACTCAGCAATTGGGGGTCGAGATGGCTGCCCTCGGTTACCCTTACATGGACCTCTTCTCCGTCCGGTTCTCCGTCGGCGAGGCCATCAGCAATGCCATCCGCCACGCCCACGGCGGCGACCCCGACAAGACCGTGCACGTCAGCTACCTGGTTACACCCGAATATGTGTTGGCCGAGGTAATCGACGAGGGATCTGGGTTCGACCCCAACAGGGTGCCCAACCCCATGGCACGCGAGAATCAGACCCGGCCGCTGGGCAAGGGCCTGTACTTCATGAAGCTCTTCATGACTTGGGTGCGCCACGACGGCGGCGGAAACCGCGTGACGCTCTGCAAGATGCGCTCGGAACCGAAGCCGACGGCGATTCGGAAAGAAGCTAGCAGACAGGCGCGCGAGACGCCGTGATCGGGACGTCGCTGCGGACTTTCAATGAATCTATTTCAGGACAAAGCGGAGGCGACCATGATCTTTCACACCAAAGCGCGGCGCAGCTATGAAACCGACGTGATGAAGCGCGAGGATCTGATCAACACGCTCCTGGGCTTCAACGACGGCGGACACCTGGACTTCGTGCGTGAGTGGTTGGAACAACAGCCTGCTGCCCGCCTCCGATTGCTTGTGATTGCAGCGCGTTTGTACGGCGAATTGAAAATGCAGCGTGGTTACGGAAGAATTGGCAAAGAGACCACGGAGGAACGTGGAGTAGGCGGATGAGCAACGACTGAATTCGCGCTCATTCGCCAGGCCGGCCTCCTGTCGCGGTCACTTTTGCCCTTCCTATTTCATTTCTTCTTGGTCTCTGCGAGCTGTTCGAAATACAGCTTGATGATGCGGGCATAGTCCTCGCCGTACTTCGCTCGCATGTCCTGAATGACCTTGGTCTGCAACTCGCCGGGAAGTTCGCCCCAGCGTTTGCCGGCGAACTTTTTGGCATCTTTGCCGAGCATGCTGGGATCGAGCACAATTCCCTCCACGGCACCTTCCCCGGTCGCCGGAGTACTTTGATTGCCATCGGTCGGCTGCTGGCCGAACTGCTGGGCGGCCTGTTGCAATTCTTGAGCGGCGCGCTGCATGGCGGCCTGGGCGGATTGGTTGGTTCCCTGGGCAAGGGCGGCTTGGGCTTGTTTCATGTCATCGAGCGCTTGCTGGATGGATTGGCCAGATTGCTCGGCCGGCGTTTTCCCAGCGGATGCCGAGCCTTGCAATAGCCCCAAGGCAGCCTTCATCTGCTGCCCCGAGAGATCGGCGTCTTGCGCCGTTTCGTCAAGAGCTTGAGCCGCCTGTTGCTCTGCCTGCTGGGCCTGGGCCAGGCTGCCCTGGCGGGCTTGATCCTGGGCCTGCTGCATGGCGTTCCGTGATCGTTGGCCGCCATCGGCCGCTCGGCGGGCGCTCTGCTCAGCGACGGGTGAGCGTTTCATCTCGTCTGCAAGTTGCTTCAAATCGCGGTCGAGCTTATCGGTCTTTTCCTTCAGGTCTTTCTGTTTGTCTTGCTGTTGTGCTCGTTGAGCGTTGGTATCATCGACCAGTAGAGAGAGAAGACGGTTGATCTCTTCTTGCCGGCCTGCAAGCCGATGGGCCTGATCGGTATTCTGGTCGTCTTTGGGTGCGCTCTTGCTTAGGCTTGCCGCAAGTTGTTTGAGATCAGTAGCCGTTTGCTCGCCTGCTTCCTTGGCGTCCGCCAGGGCACCGGTACGCATGCGCGCGGCAGTATGCTGAGCCAGGCGCGTTGCTTGCTGTGCCAGCTTGGTTGTGGGGGAGTACTTGCCCTGTTCGCGAGGCAGTTTGCTCGAGAGCACTCCTGCTTGCTGAGCAAGCTCCTCCTCCTGCCGAATAAGCTCTGCGATGGGATTCTGGGCTGGCTTTGCTCCCGTGGCGAAGGCGCCGCCCATGACGCGTTGCAGGTCGTCGTGCAACTCCTGCTCTTGCCGAGCCAGTTCCCGGGCCTGCTTTGCCTGCTCGCGGTTGGGCAATCCTTCGACGGCCGCATCTCGGGAGGAAGCAGTGGGCTTTTGCCTGGAGCCAGAGAGCCGGCCTGCGAGTTTCTGCAACGCCTGCGCGGATTGTGCCATGCGGGCCTCGGCCTCACGCGGATCTTGACGTTCCAGCGCATCGGCTGCCTGGGTTGCACGCTGCCCTGCTTCTTCCTGGTCCTTCTTTGCTTCCTTGTCTTCGGAGGGTACAGGAAGGCTGTCGGCTGCGCGACGAATCTGTTCTTCTTCACGCTTCAGAGTATTTAGCTGCTCAGCTTGAGAGCTGGCCGAATCCTTATTACCATTTTCCCCCTTGAGGTGCTTTGCCAGGGCTTGCTGAAGCCGCGCAAGCTGGATGGCCGCCTCCGCGGGCTCTTTGGCCCGGTCGCTGGCCCGCTCCAGGTCCTTCGCCAGGCGTTCCAGATCCCGGGCGGTCCGCTCCTCCAGGCCCAAGGCCTCTTCCGGATGATCACCCGCGAGGGAGTCCGCAGCCTTCTGGGCGTCCGCGTCATTGAATGGCGTGGCTTTGGCAATTTCGGCCGGTTGCCGGGTGGCCTGGGCTAACTTTCGGGCTCGCTCGGCCAATGCCTGCTGTTTGCGCGCCGCTGAAGCAAGCTCATCCTTCTTGACGCCCTTCTTTTGCTGGGCTTGGGTCTGCTGCTCTGCCTGGGCCAGGTCGCGTTGGGCTTGGGCCAGCTCGCGTGCCTGGGTAGCCAGTTCTTGTGCTTTCTCCGCTCTGGCGGCGTCGAGGGCGTCACGAACCGCCTGGCTTTGCTCGGCCAACATTTTCAGCTCTTCCGAAAGCTCCCGCTCTGCATCCTTCAACTGCTGTTTCTCGGGCTGGCCAGAGGCGTTCTGGGTAGTATCTTTCTTGGCCTCACCTGCAGCACGATCGGCGAGCTGTTGCTGGCGTTCCGCGAGGGCTTCCAATCTGGCCTGGTCGAAGCGGTCGTGGGCTAGCTGGTCGTTGGCTCGACGCAGTGCTTCGAGCCGCTGGAGTGCGGTCGCCAGCAGCTGATCCGCATCCTGCAGCCGGCGTTCGCGCGGTTCAGTCTCTTTTTGAGCTTGGGCCTCGTGCAGGGCCTCGTCGCTTTGATTCAACTCCTGGTCTGCAATCGCCCTGGCCTGTTCGGCAAGACGCTGCAACGGAGCGATGGCGGCCGCCACCTGTGCCAGCTCTTGCAAGGCCTGCGCGGCATCGTCGTTCTCGCTCCGGAGCTGCTCGAGCGCCTTCGCTTGAGCCGGGCCGAGGGCTGAGTCCTTGCGCGCTTCCGGGCGAACCTCATCGAGTCCATGACGCTCTTTGACAAGCGCCTTGCGGATTGCTTCGAGCTGCTGGTCCATCTCATCGCGCTGCGCGAAAATCTCTGCTTGCTGGAGCGGTTGCCCACGGCGGGCGATCTTGAGCTGCAGCCAATGATCGCCTGGCGGGTGGAAGATGACCTGGGGTTCGAGGCCGGCCTCGGCCACGCGCCTGTTATCGGCTGCCATGAGACGATAACGAACGCGATCACCTTCCTTGAGACGCTTAGCGCCGAGCTTGAAAAACTGCCGGCTGGACGCTTGCCTGTCCCCTGCCCCGTTCAACCGGAACGATTCGGATAGAACGCTGCCGTCATTGATGCAGTACTGCAGTTGCGCCAGCTCGATCCCGACATCGTCGCTCAACACAATCTCGACGGGGAGCACGTCGGAAGGAAGGACAACCTTGACCTCATCCGCGATGCGGTTTTCCTGGGAAGATGTCGGCCGCCATGCTCTGTCTGCGATGGATACCTTGAGAAAGGAAGGCGGCTGATCGATCTGAACGGTCACTTTCCGAGGTTCGAACTCGGTGCGGATGCCGTGCTCCTCTTCAAGAATGAGTTTGTACGTTCCGTTCTCCAGCGCCGTTATTTCGCACCGGCCACCGCGGCGGTCGGACGTCAGTTCGATCTCTCGACTTGTCGCCTCGCTATTCGACAACCGCACCCATGCCAGGCTGGCTTTGGCGACGGGTGTCGTAAACTGAAAATCAAACTGAATATGGCTATGCTGTAACGCCGACAGGTCGGCGAGTCCATGAATGGTTTGTTCTTCGAAGCTCTTGCTCGCGTAGTCAGGCGGCGTGATGGTGATTGTCGGAGAGTCGACGCCAAGCTCGGCAGGCTCGACGGCAGTGAGCGTGTAGCTGGCGCTGACGGCCCCATCAGCCTCGACGTGATAGTGAACGCTGCCGAAGACACTCCCGATTTCGAGGCGGAAGGTGCTATCCTTGTCGGCGAGCATGGCAAACTGCGAAGCCTGCCCTGGGTTGTCCTCCAGAACCAACGTGCAATCGTGCGGCAGTACTACGTTGTCATCCTGAGGGACAATCCTGGCCGACAACGCGAAAGGTCGCCCCTTGGCCGTAAAGGCGTCGCCAGGCAGCACCTCGAATCGGAAGAGAGCAAGCCGGCCCGGACTGTGCCAGGGCGTGAAGAAACGACGAGTCAACGCGCTGGCCGGCGCGGGCCAAAGCACACCCGCCAGCACGCTTGGCAGCAGGGCGAGCGCTGCCAAAACGGTCAGGCAGACCGTGAAACGTGCGGAAAAAGCCCGGGGAAAACTCAAGCCTTGCGAGCGCGCTTCCGTTTCTCGAATCAATTCCGCAATCAGTTCAGGAGAGGAATGCTGTACTTCAGATCGGGCGGTCAAATCGACCAGGCTCGTCAGGCGTTCTCCCAACTCGGGATATTTCTCCTCGATCAGTGCAGCAAGCGATTGCGGGCTGAGAGAACGGCAGAGTGGTACGACCAGACCCTTTACGAGAACGCTCGCGGCCGCGCACAACCAGATCCCGAAAAGCACCTCGCGAAGCCAGACAGGTAATCCGAACCAATAATCAGATCCTACGATCAGACCGCCCAAGAGAAGCAACGATAAGGCTAACAGGCTAAGTCCGCGCAGGGTTCGCAGGAGGCGGATGCGCCAGGCTATCGCCGCAAGCCGGTTGCTCAGACCCGGAGGCAAGGCCGTCGTCGTGGACATCATTCCCTCGTCAGCGCGTTATGCGCCACGGTCCGATTGTAAGCGCAAGGAAGGGCCTAATATAGAGTCCTTTGGAGTGCGGCGCTTTTTCGCCGCTTTTGTTTTTTTCGTTCCGTAACATAGAGGAAACAAAAGCGGCGAAAAAGCGCCGTACTCCAAAATGCTGGTTGTTGAATTTTGAGACTTCTGAGAGCATGCCGTGGGCTGCCTTTGCTCCTAATTAGTTTGCGTGCGAAGATATAAGCTCACGGCAAGCTTGCCCACTTGCGTATGACCCATTCCGTGGTCAGCAGCGCCAGAATGATCACCAGCGTGACCCACGATTGCCACAGCGGCCGCTCGAAACGATGCTCGCGGGTGACGATCCGGCTATTCAAGAGATCCACAACTTCTTTCGCGTTCTCGGCCGAGAAAACCTTGCCGCCGCTCTTCGCGGCTAGTTCCTCCAGCAGGGGCCAGTTGGTAGCCAGTTCGTACAACTCATCGCCTGCGGGTGCAGCAACGGTGAACGCAGCCCGGAGCTTACCCGGTTTGCCATCAGGACCCGGAGGACCCACGAGCTTGTCTGCCACTTCAGGAATGGCCAGCTCTATCTCGTATTGCCCCGCGGGCAGATCACGAATCTTTCCCTCCAGCACGCGCGGCTGCGCTTCCCGGCGCGTAAGCGGCACGAGCGCGACTGCCTCCTCCTTGAGTGCTGCGCCGCCTGCCTTGCGGATGATGCGAGCGCCGGCCAAGGCATCGGGCCGTAGCGTACCAATGCCCTCGCCGAGCCTGACTGTCACCTCGACCTCCTTACCAGTCCCGTAGACGGCTTGCTGCGTGCCAAAGCGAACGTGTTCATTGCCTGCGACCAGCGGCTTATCTGCTGCCGCCCAGCGTATCACCTGAGCCCAGAACCGGTGATGGTAGGTATCGCCCGCCTTGTAGCGCCAGCGCCAGGTGCTATCCACGCCGACATACAGAACGCGACCAAACCCGTAATTCTGCCGGATGATAAGGGCCTGGTCTTTGTCACGCTCTACCTTCTCGTTGCCGGCCAATCCCGACGCATCCTCCTGGACGACGGCCAATGGCGTCGCGCCCGCCTTGGCGCGCCCGACTGCGCCCCAGTAGTGGGCCGGCAGCTCGCTCCAGCGCTTCTCGTTCTGATCCGGCGTCGCTTCCAACTGCATGAACGGCGCTACCTTGCCTTCGAGCGCCAGTGCGATGTGGAAGCCGGTCTTGGAGAGCACCGCGTGGATGTCTTCGATGGGCAGCAGCTTGGCCAATGGATCATCATGATCCCGGTTCTTTGCCGTGGCGCCCACGTACGCCTGCGGCATGTAGCGCTTTCCTGCCGAGATAACGAGTGTTCCACCACGATCCGCCACGTATCTAAGCAAGCGTTCCCGGTCCGGCGGCGTCAAATCGGCGGGCGCAATATCGCCGAGGATGATGCAATCGTACGCCGCCAGCGCGTCGGGCTTGGCCGGCAGCCGGAGAAGCGGGTTGCCGATTTTCTCCAGCTCTTCTTCAGGGATTCTGTCGATGCGCGGCTGGTTGAAGACGACGCTACGGGTCTCCAGCGTGCGATCGCGGGTCAGCGCGCTAGCCAGGTAGTGATATTCCCAGCGGGCTTCGCCGTCGACGATCAGCACCTTGGCCTTATCGTCCGCAACGTTGATCACTGTCGAGCGCCGGTTGTTGTCGGTGCGGATTTCGCCCGCCACTGCTTTTGCCGTCACGCTCAGTTCCTGGGCGCCAACCTGATCGAGGCGGCACTGGAAGCGGACGGTGTAATACTGGTCGCCGCCTTCGTAATGCAGGTGTTCCTCTTGGGGAGGTTTTCCCGGCGCTTCCATCTGAATGGTCAGATCCTGGGCGGGCAAGCCGCTGACCTTGACGCGCGCCTCCACCGAAACATCGACATTCTTGAAAGCTGCCGGCGGCGCCTTGATGCCGACGACGGCGACATCGGGCGGGGCTTGCCGAGCGCCCAGTGCGATGGCATAAATCGGCACTTGATGCTCCCCCAGTTCGAGCGCCTTCTGCACCGGCGATGGTCCCCAGTTGTGCTGACCATCCGTGAGCAACAGGACTCCCGTAAGCTTTCCTTCCTCTGCCGTCGTTCGCTCCAGCGCTCGCGCCAACGGCTGACGAAGGTCGGTCGAGGATAGGTTGAGCGCCGGCTGCACCGGGAGTTGTTTGTCTGCTCCAGGAGCCGGCACCATGGGAGCCCCATAGAGCCTATCCAGCGCGCCGGCATCTACTGCCCATGCCTGCTGCGCGAAACCGAGTAGTTCAACATGATGTTTCAAGGAGAGTGCGCTCAGCAGCCCCTGCCCTTCCTGCCCCAGGATCTTCCGGCCAATCTGGCTGCGCGTCAGTTGATCCACCCGACGGCAAACCTGCTCGAAGGCCTGGCGGCGCTGCTCGGTCAGCTTGAGTCTTTGTGCAGGATCTTGCGTCTCAGTGGGCGTCACCCAGTCCACAATCGCCCCGTGCTCGACTTGGCGAATCCAGCCCTCCAGTTGCTCTTCGGAGCAAAGGTCGCCCGCGGCGTGCAAGGCGCGGGCCAGCCGGAGTTTGTCCGCCTGTGACCGCTGCGGGTCGGCAAGCTCCATGCTTTCCGATCGATCGACGGCGACCAGCACTCGCCCCGGCAGCTCCTCAGTCGTGGAGTTCTCGATAACAGGCTGAAAGCCCACCAGGAAGATCAGGGAGCCGAGCACCAGCAGACGCAGCATTAACACGAGTATGGCAACGAGGGGATGAACCAGCCGGAGCTCACGCCGGTAGAGCCAGAGAGCCAGAAGGAGAGGAAGGAACAGGAGTGAAACACAAACTATGACTTCGGGAGATGTACTGAGCTCGCCCCAACGAGGCGTCAGGACGAGGTGCGTGTCAGGGGATGTGAAAGGAATGCCGAACATTCTCAGTCCCGGTCAAAGGTTCATCAGAAAACCGTTACCTGCCCCTGGAGATACGGCGCGTCAGCCATATCTCCGCGCAGAGCAGAAGCACCACGCCTGCGAGGAACCACTCCCACAGTTCCTTGGTCGGCCGCATGTCCGCGCCGGATTCTAACACCCTTTCGCGCTCATTTTCGTAAGTCATCGTGGGCAGCAATGCACTCACTTTGTTCCGATCTTCCTCCGTGCAAGGCGTCAGGTCGGATTCACGCTGATCTGGTTGAGCAACGTAAAACGTATTTTTTCCGCCTGGGGTCTCCAGCCGGTAGATGCCTGCCTCGAACGTATCTTCAAAAGTCACGAGCGGACCCTGGGGCGACGCAGCAAGTTGGGCATGATAAGCGTCGGGAAGCTCGGTATCTCCCAAGATGAGAGGTTTGGGTTTACCTTCGGGTGTTTGCAGCGACCAGTTGTCCAGGGGCTCCGTCTGCCCTGGACGATAGCGCAGCGGCTGGCCCGGCTGGATGTTGTTCTGGGCGGAGCGCGCGCCGGCGAGATAGTAAATCAATTCGTGCGCGAGCGGTGCAAAGGCAGGGAGTTCAGGCAGATTGGCGCCCCACGAGTTATCGAGCGGGACGCTCGCAAGAACGACGCGAGCCCCGTTCCACGTCTTTTCGACGAGCCAGGGATCGTTGCTGGTGAATAGTGCCACGGTCGCCGTGCCGGCCTCTCGCCCGGGAGTCGTGACCTTCCACCAGCGCGGGAAACGGGCAGCTCCAAGGCCGCCGGCTGCTTCCTCCCGGAATAACTCGAGCGCGGGATGAAAAAAAGTGGAGGCCAGCGGTGACGAGGCCCTCTCGGCTTTGGCTTCGTCCCCCGTCGGCTGCTCCAGGTGCGCCGGCAGCCAGCCTTCTCCCGCGCGATAGAGCTCCTCGTTGTAGTGTCGCGCATCCACGCGTTCGCCCAACGTCACCAGGACAGCCCCGCCATCGTTCAGGAATTGGCCAATCGCCTCGCGCTGCGGCGCCAGCAGGCGGGCCACATTGGAGAGCACCAGCACGCGCGGCTTCGCTTCTCCTCCCCTGGTCAGATTGGTCGCCAGCAGGCTCGGGTCGAAATTGCGAATCGAGACCGTACGCACGAGCACGGCCGGTTGGCGGTCCAGCGCCGGAGCAAGTGCGTCCCGCAGAAAATCTGTCCCTCGACGTTTGGGGTTCAGACGGGGGTCGCCGTCCACCAGGAGCACCGGCAATGCCGGCAGTACTTCCAGGGCGAAATCGCGGCGATTGTCTCCAGGGAGCGTATCCCGAATGCGATAGCCTGAAGGCCGCTTGTCCGCCGGCGGATCCGGTTCGACGATGACAGAAACCACATGGGAGCCCGCACTGGTGAAGCGCTGCGTGAAAGAGAAAGGCACCTGTCCCTTCTCAAGCTGTGCCGCTGCGGGAGGGCCCAGATCGCGGACAAACTGTCGATCAACCTCCAGACGGAGCCGATAGGGAGCAACATATTCATCCTGGCCGCGCAGTTCGAGCGCACTTCGAAAGTTGATCTCCTGGCCAACCGATGCAACGGCTCGACTCGCCTTTATAGCTGCAAGAGACCAGTTCGGCGGCGAAGCCGGACGCTGTGGCGCGAGGTTGACAACCCAGATACGTGGCCGGATGTCCTCGCTGCCCTGAGACCTGGCCAGCAGCTCCCAGCGAACGAGGGTCATATCGTCTGCCCAGCCATAGCGTTGTCCGTCGCTCAGGACAATGATTTCACCCTGCGAGCGCTGACCCTTCTCCAGTAGCTTGGTTGCCGCCTGAAGCGCCCGCGGCCAATCGCAGCCGCCGCGCGGCCCAGGCATCTGGGCGATGGCCTGGCGCACACTGTCGAATTCGCGGGTCAAGGCGCCGACGACGGGAACGACTTGTTGCTTGGCTTGCAACAGGGCTACGCGATCGCCCACGGCGAGCCCCTGCGTGAACTCCGTGGCCCATTCCTTGGCCAGCTCATGAGCGGTCTTGCTATCGGCGTTGTAGCCCATGCTGTAGGAGCCGTCGAAGAGCAGCACAAAATCGCGGTTGCCCGCGCTGCCCGGCTCCGCCAGGAATGAACTATTCGCCACGGGTGCTGCCAGGCCGAGGACCAGAAGGGCGATCAGGCCCATGCGCAGCATCAGAAGGAGGATCTCTTCGATCATAAACCTTCTATGTTTGGTTTCGCTGATTTCCAGGAACTGCATCGCCCCCCAATCGACGACGTCGTAGCGCCGGCGGTTGAACAGGTGAATCAGGACAGGCAGGGCGACGCCCGCCAGCCCTGCCAGCATCAGTGGGATGCCGAAACTCATGATACCTCTTCCCGTTGCCTACGGTCGCATTGAGGCGAAAGATGGGCCGCCTTGTGCCGATCATTTCCTCGTCTGCCGTCGCGTCAAATACATTCCCAGCGCCCGGTCCACCGGCTCGTCCGTGCGCAACAGATGGTAATCAATCTGCATCTGCCCCGCCTGCGTGCGCAGCTCCTTGCAGAAAGCCTGAAAGTTTTTCTGATACTCACTACGGAGATGGTGCGGATTCACGAGCAGTTTGTGGGTGACGTCTTCCAGGTCGCGAAACTGCGTCAATTTCCTGAATGGAAACTCGATTTCCTCGGGCGCCAAAACGTGGAAGAGCAGCACCTCATGGCGGCGGTGACGGAAATGGCGCAGCGCGCGCGCGAGGGGACCGATGCGGTCAAAACAATCCGAAAGGATAATGATTAGACCGCGCCTGTGGAACTGCCCGGCCAGCTCGTGCCAGATGGGGGCCATGCTGGTCTCGCCGCCGGGTTGCGTTTGGCCCAGCGTATGTAACAAACGGAGCAGGTGTTTGGCGTTGGCCCGTGGCTCGATCTTGGTGCGCACGCGCGTGTCGTGGGTGATCAGGCCGACGGCGTCGCGCTGATGCAGCATCAGATAAGCCAGCGACGCCGCCACGTATTGTGCATATTGAAACTTGCTGGGATGTTTCCCCTGGTACGCCATGCTGCCGCTGGCATCGACCAGGAGGTAGGCCTTGAGATTGGTCTCCTCCTCGTATTCCTTCACGTAGTAGCGATCGGTCTTGCCGTAGACGCGCCAATCGATGTGGCGGATCTCATCGCCGGGATAATACTGGCGATGCTCGGCGAATTCGACGCTGAAGCCCTTGTAGGGGCTTTTGTGCACGCCGTTCAGGAAGCCTTCGACGAGATGGCGGGCGATCAACGTCAGTCGACCGTACTTGGCCAAGGAAGTCGGGTCGAAGTGGATAATCGGCGCTGGCATGCACAATTCCTGTTCAGTTATATCGCCGTGCGTAAATCATCCTCAAGAGATCGAGGTTGGGTGCCATGCTTTCGCTGCCAGGCATCTGACATTGACAGGCAAGCCCGGAAGCAGCGAAAGCATGTCCTGCCCCAACGCAAGGGAACAATTCGCCGGCTGCTCTATGCTTTCGGGCCTTGGCGCCTGGCAGTCTCCGACAGTAGATGGGGCCCGAAAGCATGGCACTCCACACAGACAGGTCAGGCGCGCTTGGCTTTTGCAGCCGCTTCCTCTTGCGGCAATGGAATCGTCTCGATGAGTTTGCGAATAATGTCGTCCGTGGTCACGCCCTCGGCGTCGGCGTTGAAGGTGGTGACCAGGCGGTGGCGCAAGACCGGGTAAGCGACCGCGCGGATGTCCTCGGTCGTCGCGTGCAGCCGGCCGTGCAGGAGCGCCCGCGCCTTGCTGCCCAGGATCAGGAATTGGCCCGCACGTGGGCCAGCCCCCCAGGAGAGCAGCTCGGGAATGAAGGCGGGCACATCCTGGTCCCGTGGCCGGGTCGCCCGGACCAAATCGGCTGCATACTGAAACACATGATCGGCAACGAGGACCTGCCGCACCAGACCCTGCAGCTTGAGGATCTGTCCCCCGTCAAGCACCGGCTCAAGTTCCGGCTGCTGGACGGTGGTGGTGCGCTGCATGATCTCGAGTTCCTCGGCCCGGCTCGGATACTCCACGATCACATTGAACATGAAGCGATCGAGCTGCGCTTCCGGCAGCGGATAGGTTCCCTCCTGCTCGATGGGGTTCTGCGTGGCGAGCACAAAAAACGGCTCGGGCAGGCGATAGGTGTTGGCCCCCGCCGTCACGTGGTGTTCCTGCATCGCTTCCAGCAGGGCGGCCTGGGTCTTGGGGGGAGTGCGGTTGATTTCGTCCGCGAGCAGCATGTTGGCAAACACGGGACCAGGCAGGAACATGAACTTGCGGCGGCCGGTCTCGGGATCGTCCTGCAGGATATCCGTCCCCGTGATGTCGGATGGCATCAGGTCGGGCGTAAATTGAATGCGTTTGAAAGAAAGGTGCAGGATTTTCGAGACGGTGCTTACCAGCAGTGTTTTTGCCAGCCCCGGCACGCCCACGAGCAGGCAATGACCCCGGCTGAACAGGGCCATGAGAAGCTGCTCGACGACGTCTTTTTGGCCGACGATGACTTTGCCGATTTGCTCCGTCATCTGTTGGTAAGCCCCGGCCAGCTCGCGGACAGCTTGGGATTCGGTGGGTGCTCCGGCACTGGAATCGGACATCGGCAAGATAGCCTCCGCGGTTCATTGAACGAAACATACATTCTAATGGCGCGGAGGCAGTCTGCAAATTGCGGGCGTGCTCGGATAGGGTCCTAATTGGGAATAGTCGCGCTGGGACCAGCGAGCACTGATGGGAAAGGATCTAATGAACGCTTGCTTGCGAATCAATCCGTGAAACGAGCCCAGGGAAGCTTGGTCGAGCGGCCGATCGGACCGGTAACCCAGGACAACAGCTTGACGTGGACGAACTCTGGTGTACGATTTAGTAGTCTTTGCTACTACTAGAGCCAACCAAACATGGAAAGCGACTGTCTGGAATCCCTGAAGGCGTTTGGCTTCACAGAACTGGAGGCCAGGGCGTACGTCTTCCTCCTCGGCGAGTCGCCGTCGACTGGTTACCGGGTGGCGCAGGCAATCGACAAGCCCGCGGCGAACACCTACAAGGCGCTTGAATCACTGCGCAACAAGGGAGCTGTCGTCGGCGAGGCCGGTGATGGCAAGTTGTGTCGTGCGGTCCCCGCCGAGGAGATGCTGGGCCAGCTAGAACGGCGCTTTCGGGAGCATCAGCGCCGTGCCGGCAGCGCGCTTGCCCGGGTCCAAGGGGGAACCGATGATCAGCATGTCTATCAGCTCCGAACGCCAGCCCAGGTTATGGAGCGGTGCCGGCGGATGTTGAGTGATTGCCGGCGCATCGCCATCGTGGACGCCTTTCCGCTTACCCTGGACTCGTTGCGCCCCGCCATTCAGGAAAAGGTGGCACGTGGTGTGGCCGTGGCAGTGAAAGCGTACCGCCCGATCAAGGTGCCGGGTGCTCATGTTGTTCTGCAGCCGCATGGCGAGGAGGTTTTGCAGCGCTGGCCGGGACAATGGCTCAACCTGGTTACCGATGGCCGGCAGCATCTCCTGGCGTTCCTGAGCGAAGACGGTAGCGGAGTGCATCAGGCAGTCTGGAGCGGCAGCACCTACCTTGCGTGGGTTTACCATTCTGCCGTGGGGGCAGAGGTGGTGCTGAGTGCGCTGCAGCTTCTTGTCGAAGAAGGAGCCTCAGTCACTGCCATGCGCCGCGCCTTGCGCCGTTACCAGTTCCTGTTCAACACGGAAATCCCTGGCTACCAGGAGTTGTTCCGGCGCTTCGGCGGTCCTCGTCGGGCAGAACCTCAGAAAATTCTTAAATAAGGAACCGGTGTTTTATGAAGCATCTGCTTGGTCTTGTCACCGTAATCCTGAGCTGTTCGGCGGCCTGCGCGGCAGAGCGACCGCTATTGATGCAGAGACCGTCGGTCAACAGGACACATGTTGTTTTCGTCTATGCCGACCAGCTGTGGCGCGTGAGTCGCGCGGGCGGCCGCGCCGAACCATTGACCAGCGGTCCTGGCCGCGTCGTCGATTGTGCGTACTCGCCCGACGGCACGCAAATAGCTTTGACGGCCATACACGCCGGCAATCAGGATGTGTACCTGTTGCCGGCCGACGGCGGCCGGCCGCGCCGGCTAACCTACCACCCCGCCGTAGACGGCGTGGCCGGTTGGACGCCGGACAGCAAGCACGTCCTCTTCTGGTCGATGCGCAGCAGCTACTCCCGGTTTACCAAGCTGTTCACGATCCCCGTAGAAGGCGGCTTCGCGACCGAGCTGCCGCTACCCATGGGAACACGTGGGTCCTTCTCCCCGGACGGCAAACGCCTGGCTTACGTGCCCCTGCTATCGGCCATGCGCAGCTGGAAGCGTTATCGGGGAGGCGAGGCCATGCCGATCTGGATCGCCGACCTCACGGACTCCCATATTGTCAAGGTGCCACGCCAGGATTCCAATGATTTCAACCCGATGTGGGTCAGCGACACGGTTTACTTCCTCTCCGATCGTAATGGCCCAGTCACCTTGTTCGCCTGCGACGTGCACACCCTGCAGGTCCGACAGGTTTTGGAAAACAAGGGCCTGGATCTGAAGTCGGCATCGGCAGGAACTGGAGTCATTGTCTACGAGCAATTCGGATCGCTGAACCTGTTCGACCTGGAGAACGGCAAGGCGCACCGACTGGACGTTCAAATCGAGGCGGATTTGCCGGCACTGCGGCAGCGTTTCGTCAAGGTGGGCAAGAGCTTTCGCGCCGCCGGCTTGTCGCCAACCGGCGCCCGCGCGGTCTTCGAGGCGCGCGGCGACATCTTCACCGTGCCGGCCAAGAATGGCGATGCGCGTGACCTGACCAATACCGCTGGCGTCGCGGAACGCGATCCGGCCTGGTCGCCGGATGGCACGTCGATTGCCTACTTGTCTGACGAATCCGGCGAGTATGAGCTGCACGTTCGCGATGCCCGCGGCGAAGGGCCGGTGAAGAAGTTCGTCCTAGGCCGGGCGCCGTCGTTCTACTACGAGCCGCACTGGGCGCCAGACAGCAAGCGCATCGCCTACACCGACAAGCGACTGAACTTGTGGTACCTCGATATGGCCAGCGGCAAAAACACGCTGGTTGACACCGACACCCTGGACAACGAGGTGCGCACGCTTGACCCCACGTGGTCGCCCGACGGCCGATGGCTGGCCTACACCAAGCACCTGGACAACTACCTCCACGCGGTCTTCCTTTACTCGTTGGATTCCGGCAAGGTCCGGCAGCTCACGGACGGCCAGAGCGACGCACGCTTCCCCGTCTTTGACAGGGCGGGCAAGTATCTGTACTTGACGGCCAGTACAGACATCGGGCCGACTGCATCCTGGAATGATATGTCGGGCTTCAACCGCCCGGTGACGCGCGGCGTCTACCTCGCCGTGCTGCGCGATGACCTGCCCTCCCCTCTGACGCGCGACAGCGACGAGGAGAACCCCGCGACCGATAAGAGCGGGGCAAATAAGCCTCCCGCGGAGCCCGCGGCTGTGCGGATCGACTGGGGGCGGATGGACCAGAGGATCCTGGCGCTGCCTATCCCAGCCCATAACTACACGGGCCTCCTCGCGGGCAAGGATGGGGTTCTCTTCCTCACGGAAGGCCCTGCGATCCCGAGCATCGAACGCGAGAATGCCGTCCAGAAAGACACGCTCCACCGCTTCGACCTCGGCAAGCGACAGCTCACTAAACTGGCGGACGGGGTTGCAATGGTCCGCGTGGCGCACGGTGGCGACAAGCTGCTCTATCGCCGGGACGAACACTGGCTCTTGGTTGGCAGCGAGCAGCCACCAGCGCCGGGCAGTGGCGAGCTGAGGACCAGCGAGCTGGAGATGCAGATTGACCCGAGGGCCGAATGGAGGCAGATGTACCACGAGGTGTGGCGCATTGAGCGCGACTTTTTCTACGACCCAGGCCATCACGGCCTGGACGTTCGCGCGACCGAGAAAAACTATGCGCGGTACCTCAACGGCATTGCTAGCCGGGATGACCTGAATTACCTGTTCACCGAAATGCTCGGTGAATTGAGCGTTGGGCACCTGTACATCTCGGGTGGCGACAGCCCCGAGGAGACAGTAGTAAAAGGCGGGCTGCTTGGGGCGGATTACCAGGTCGAGAATGGTCGCTACCACTTCGCGCACGTCTACAAGGGGGAGAATTGGAACCCATCCTTGCGCGCGCCGCTGACCCAGCCGGGAGTGAACGTGAAGGCGGGCGACTACCTGCTGGCCGTCAACGGACACGAGCTGCGCGCGCCCGAAAACCTATATCGGCTCTTCGAAGCGACCGCGGGACAATCGGTCAGGATTCGGGTCGGCCCGGATCCGGCGGGCCAGGGCGCCCGTACGGTGACCGTTGTACCGCTGGAAAGCGAAATGGCTTTGCGCAATCTTTCCTGGGTGGAGGAGAACCGGCGCAAGGTAGCTGCCATGAGCGGCGGCCGTGTCGGCTACATTTACCTGCCCGACACCTGGGTGCGCGGCTTCACGAGCTTCAATCGCTATTTCTTTGCGCAGGTGGGCAAAGAAGGGGCCGTCATCGACGAGCGCTTCAATGGCGGCGGCTACCTGGCGGATTACATCCTTGAATTCCTGCACAGACCTGTGTTGAGCTACTGGACCTCCCGTGAGGGGCGGGATATTACCACGCCCATGGCGGGGATCTTCGGCCCGAAAGTCATGATCGTCAACGAGTACGCTGGCTCGGGCGGCGACCTGATGCCCTGGATGTTTCGGCGCATGGGAATTGGCTCCCTCGTCGGCAAACGAACCTGGGGTGGAGCGGTTGGCATTTACGACACGCCCGCGCTCGTCGACGGCGGCAGCGTTACCGCTCCCAGGCAGGCCTTCTGGGCTCCGGAGGGGCGCTGGGACGTAGAGAACCACGGCGTGGCGCCGGACATCGAGGTGGAATTGGACCCGCAGGCTGTCCGGGCCGGACGCGACCCGCAACTCGAAAGAGCCGTGGAGGTGATCCTGGACGCGCTCAAGAAGCAACCACCTGGGAAGCCGAAGCACCCGGCGTACCCCACATTCGACCGGGCCAGCTCCAAATGGCACGCTGACGAACGATAGGCAGGGCCGGAGGCCGTCCAGGGGCAATATCAAGAAGTCATGCAAATAATCGGGACCGCAGCCGTCTACCAAGCCAATTCGGGTTCACCCTTTGCCTTGCTTTCCGGATTGGGTGATCGACTCATGGGACTGCGTCACACGGGCCACTGCGTTACCATTGCAGAGCGCGACACCTACACTAGCGACCTGGAGCCCGATCCAATCTCTTTTCCGACCCGGCCTGGATTCAGCTGACCAGCTGAGCGAATTCATGCACGCAGCATTATTCTTTTATGCATGATTCCAAAAGAAACTTTCACGCGAGCATGGCTCCGAGCGGAATGATGTAAGCTCATGCGGCACCCAACTCTGCGGCGTAGAGGCACGATCTCGGGATGGGTCGATCTGTCGTTGTTCTGGGCGACCCCACGTGTGATATCCTTGTGGGGAAGGCGTGAAGCTTTTATAATGACGGCGTCAAGTATGCAATTTGGTTCCGCAAGCGTGTCGATTACCTTCCTCTACGGATCAAAATCCGCATGGGCGAACTACATCATGAGTGCGGGATCGCTGCTATTTATCACCTGCCGAATTCTAGCCCCTCGCGGCTGGTGCCTTTAGCTGGACCTGAGCAAGTCTCACGTCTGATGCCGCGGATGCTTCTCGATTTGCAAAACCGCGGCCAGCTTGCCGCAGGCTTCACAACCTACAGTCCGCAGCGCCCGCGTCTGCTCGACACTTACAAACAAATTGGCACGGTGATCGAAGCCTTTCGCCTGAACCACCACGCGAAGCACGAGAGCATCATGCGCCAGTTTGCCGGGCGGGCGGCAATTGGTCATGTCCGCTATGCCACCTGCGGCGGCAACGACCTGAGCTATGCCCAGCCATTCGATAGGCACCACGGCTGCAAATGGAAATGGTTCAGCCTCGCTTTCAACGGGCAGTTGTCGAACTTTGCCGAATTGCGGACCGGCCTTCTCGACCTTATTGACTATCATCTGACGCGCGAGACCGACACGGAGATCATCATGCACTACCTCAGCCACGAGCTGAGGGGCGATGAGCGGCCAGACCTCGTGGATGTCTTTACCAATCTCGCGCGGCGCTTCGACGGCGCGTATAATCTTGCTTTCATGAACGCCATGGGCGACATGGCGATCTTGCGTGATCCGAAAGGATTCCGTCCTCTTTGCTACGCGCGCGACGGCGCCCTCTTCGCAGCCGCCAGTGAAAGCGTGCCGTTGCTTAATTTGGGCTTCCAGGACATCCGTTCGCTGGAGCCCGGCGAGATGATCGTCATCCAGGACAACGAATTCCGCGTGGAGCGCTTTGCCGAGCGCCAGAAAACATCCCACTGTTTCTTCGAATGGATCTACTTTGCCAATGTCGCGAGCACGCTGGATGATCGCAGCGTCTATCTCACGCGCGCGGCCCTGGGCAAGGAGCTGGCGCACGATGAGCGCCGCCTGGGTAAGGTCCCGCTCGATACGGACACGATCGTCGTCCCCGTGCCCGACACCGGTAAAGCAGCAGCCGACGCGATGGCGTTCGAGCTAGGTCTCCGGTCGGTCGAGGGCCTGATGCGCAACCGCTATGTCGGGCGCACGTTCATCGAGGGGCAGCATCGTGCGGACCGGGCCCGCCTCAAGTACACGCCCCTGCGCGAAGTTCTCGAAGGCAAGCGCGTGCTCCTCGTGGAAGATACCATCGTGCGCAGCACGACCATGAAGTCGTTGCTGCACGAAATCCGGGAGCGGGGCAAGGCACGCGAAATTCACGTCCGGGTTGCCTGTCCGCCGATCGTGGCTCCTTGTTTCTACGGCATCGACATGTCAACTGTGCGCGAGCTGTTCGCCCCGCGCTTCATGCACGAGAGCGGCCGGCCGACGCAAGAGCACCTGGAAGCCATGGCTGCTGAGCTTGGTGCGGATAGTCTCTTCTATCTCCCTCTTGAAGCGGTGGCACGCTGCATCAACCTGCCGACAGATCGTCTGTGCCGCGCATGCATCACCGGGAAATACCCGACGACAACGGGAGAGCAGCTCTATGAATTGGCCATGATCAACAATAACGGCCCTGCCAACGGTCGCACCTACGAACTCGTGACGGCCGCGTCGACGCGCCGCAAGCAATAGCGCTGCGGGCGGTTTTCTTTCCAGGCATTTCTCAAGCAGCAATCTCGTCTCGATCGGAGAGAGCCAGATCCTCAAGAAGGCTTTGGCGCACTTCCTCACCCAGCGGCTGGCTTACGTGCTGGTACTCTCGATGTGCCACCTCGAAGTGGGCCGGGATGCCGAAGTTGGCGAGCGTGCGCCGATCCTCAGCTTCGAGCTTGAAGTGGACCCAATGCGCGGTGCCGATGGCCAGGTCTTCGGGCCGGTTGGTTATCAGCAGGGCTGGCCGGCGAATGTGACCGATGCACATGGTAAGTGCGTGGCCATGCAGCGACTGCCAGAGATCGGGCGGTTGGGACAAGGTCGATTCGTCCGGCGTCGCGATGACCAGGGAGGCGTGGAGATGGTTTCGCCTGGGAAGGAGGCGGTTATAGAGGTTCAGCTCCTGCCCGACGCGCTGGGGATCGCTCAGCCGGGTGATGCGCAGAATTTCCTGAACACGGAACCAGAGAGTCTGGCGATTTTCGAAGAACAGCGTGAGCAGCGGCCCGATGCGAACCCGGCGATACCGGTCGAGATAACGGCTCAACGATTCGAAGAATTCATGGCGGCGGCCGGCATATTCGTTGAGCGGCAGCAGGTCGTCCAGGGTTAGCGGCTGCATGGACCATCCCTGGTCAGAAGACTGCGGGCCTCTATGTGAGACTGCTGAAAAAGGGGTCTGACCCCCTACGAAGCTTCACTGATATTCCACTTTCTTGCGGATCTTGCGCCATTCGTGGAAGGGGTCAGACCCCTTTTTCAGCAGTCTCTATTTTCGGGCCCGGAATAAGGTAGATGTCACGCTGGCAGCAGCCCCGCCGACACGCGGCGAAGATGCAGCGGTATGGTGCTTTTCATCCTCCACTGGCAAGATCAGAGCAGTATAAGCCCAACCGGCCAGGAGGGCGCCGGCGATCGGACCAATCCAGTAGACCGCATGATCGTTGAACGGACCCCGTGAGCGCAGCGGCTCGATTGTCATCTCTGCCAGGGCCGGGCCAAGCCATCGGGCCGGATTCAACGCCGCGCCCGTCAAGGGGAAGGCGACGATGGTGCCGACCGCCAGGACAATCCCCACCCAGAGAGCGCCAAGGCGGTACCCTCCCTGTCCAAGCCAACGTGGGGCGCGTGGATCCAGGATCGTGCCGAAAATGGCAAAGACGAGCAGAAACGTTAATACCAGCTCGATTGCGATCCCCTTGATGCGAACGGCCAAGGTGAAGTCGGGTACGTCGAAATTGGTAAGATTAAGGTGTGGCGTACCGAAAGAGGTGGTAATCAACACATCTTCGAGGTACGGCAAAACGAACCGCAGCACCAGGCCCGCGATCACCGCACCAAGCACCTGCACGCCGATCAATGCCAGCGCCTTGCCTGTGTCGAGACGCCGGAAAACCCAGAGCATGATGGTGACGGCCGGGTTCAAATAACCGCTCGAGAGCGGCAATGTTATGGCGAGGGCCACGGCGTAAGTAAGCCCCGCTGCCAGGGCGATGCTGATGGATCCTGGTTGCAGGCCGCCCATTTGGTTCACGACAACGGCGCCGGCACTGATGAAGACCAAGGCAAACGTGCCGATCATTTCTGCCAAGTAGGCCCGCAAATTCTTATCATCCATCGAAATTCCTCGGGTAGCAAAAACAGCCGCATGCCTGCGGCCGGGAGATTGGGCTATCTAAGCGAGAAGGACAAAATCTGTCAAGATGTTATGGCAAGACCGGAATGGAAGAACGACCCCGCGCGCGCAAACCGAATCCTGTTTGTTTTCCTTATTTCTTCTGCTGTTCGAGGGACAATTCGGCCAGGGACTGGGCGGCGCCGACCAGCCGTTCCCAATTCTTCTCGACGTACTCAGGAGGACCGCCTTTATTGGCAACGTGCTCCGCGATGGTCGGGGTGTTGACCATGTCGATGGCGTCCCACGGGCACCAGCGCTCGCACAAGGAACAGCCAATGCAGCGCTCCAGATCGATGTCGCAAAACGATTGCAGGCCGGGCTGGTCTTCACCCGGAACCTTGTAGATGCAATCGACAGGGCAAACCTCGATGCAGGCCTCGCACCCGGTGCAATTGTCCGCCCGGATGACCGCGAGTTCCTTGGGAAGCTTCTTTCGCGTCTTACCCGCACCTTTTGCCATGATAAGTCCTCGTTTGCGCTGCCGCGAGCACACCCCAAATTCATTCTAATCCTAGGGATTCCGGCCAGGGAGGCCAAGTCGCTCCAGGAACCGGCCGACAAGGCTACGCCACGCTTCGGGCCGGGCGTGCACGTAGGACTCGTGCCCCACGCCTGGCAAAGGCTCGAATCACTTCCGGTCCGAATCTACTCCCCAGTGCGAACGGGTTCGACAATGACAGGCTTTGTCGAATCGAACCCTAACCAACAAAGCACGGCCACAATGTAGACGGCGCCGAACATGAAGAAGTTGATCCGCCAGCCATATTCAGCTCCGTACTTAACGAGAATCTTTCCAGTAATAAAGCCTGCGGCCGCTCCACCCAGATTACCGATAGTGTTCATGCAGCCGGCCACGATGCCCGAATATTTCTTGCCAATGTCCAGGCAACTGGCCCACGCCGAGCCCATCGTCAAATCGTTCCAAAACGCAGCCAGGGCAATCGCGAGCACGAAAACGCCGGCGCTGGTCGCGTACATGCTCAGGAAGTAGCAGATCGCGCAGATGCCGTGACCGATGATTCCGAAGATCCGCCGGCCCCACTTGCGGTTTCCCGTCCGCCGAATGAAGGCGTCGGTCAAAAGTCCGCCGAACAGGCAGGCCATGGATCCAAGCAGCAGCGGAGCACCCGCCTGAAGGCTGAACATCCAGGATCCGGAAGATGCTGCACTAACGTGGTAATGATCGTCAAGGTACTTGGGAAGCCAGGTGATGTTGAAATACCATCCATACGCCCCGCAGAAGTACATCACGCACAGGAGCCAGAGATTGACATTCGTCAGCAGCTTCAGCCAGGGTACGGCGGCATGGGCAGGCTCGGGGGGACCTTCTTCGCCGTGAATGAGTTCAAGCTCTGCACGATTCACCGTGGCCTTTTGCTCGGGGCGATCGCAGAACCAGCGCCAGAAGAAGAAGCACCAGGCCAGCCCGAGGCTGCCGAAGATCCAGAAGGTGTGCCGCCATTGGACCAGCATTAACAAGCCCGTCACGACGAGAGGAGTCATGCCGCCGGCAAATCGCCCTGCCATCCAGACTGCCCCTTGTGCAAACCCGCGTTCCGAGAAGGGGAACCAGTTGTGAAAGGAGCGGGCGATGTTTGGATAAGCCCCGGCCTCGCCCATGCCAAAGAGGAAGCGGACGAGCAGAAGAAGCAGGAAGCCGTTGATGAGTAAGGGTATTTCCGCTCCGTCGCCTGAAAGCCAGTGCGGCAAGGGGATGCGGTAGCCGCTATCGAGTGTGAACTTCCAGATGCAGCCGGTAAGGGAGGTAAAGACGGACCACCACAGGACAATACGGATGAGGGTCTTGCGTGGGCCGAAGACGTCCCCGAGCCAGCCGCTGGGCACTTCAAACATTGCGTATGCCAGGGCGAACGCGGTAAAGAGGAGGCCCAACTGGTCATCCGTCAGCGAAAACTCGGCCTTGACGGTCGGAGCGACCGTGCCCATGCAGACTCGATCGAGATACGTAATCATCGACAACGAACAAGCAAAGCCCAGCACGCCGTAACGTACGCGGGTTGGAGCTCGCAGAGAATGGACTTGGGAGAGGTTTGGCTTCATTCAGGCGGGAACTCAATGGTGTCGGGGCGGGAGAGCGCTCGCAAATCTACTTCGGCACCACTTTACTGCCACGGCTGGCAGGACGCAAACAATCCGGCAACGAATCTACGCCCGGCTTGCGCTTAACGACGTGGCATGGGCGAGGATGGGGGTGCAGCCTGCTGCTGCGCGGGGGGAGATGCAGGGAGCAGTTTCACTTTGAGGGAGGCAGCTTGCGGGGCGTTCCCCTTCTTCGCGGGCGGCGAATCATCCTGGATGGAAAAGAACTGGTCTGTGCGGGCGAACGGTACGGTGCCCTGGAAGAGGGTGCGGGTAGGTTGCTTGGCGTCCGCCACAATCACCAGTTTGTTGGTTGGGAACGCGACCACATCATAGGCGATTTCGCCAGGTTGCAGGGTGTGGACCTTGCCCCGACGCAGGGTCTTGTTGACCAGGCTTAGCCCCTGGACGATGACCGGGCCTTGCGTGTCGTTCCGATAGCCGATCGTCGGCGGTCCACCAAAGCTCTGTCCCACGCCCAGCGTTGCAAGCAGCGCGACGGTAAGCATGAAATGGCAGAGCTGGCGAAAGTTAACGGTCATCAACGACATTCCTTATTGGACGCCGGCAAACCTTACGATCTTATCTATTTTTCCCATTTCCCGCTGCGAATCTTCGCTCGGGCAGACTTTCGGCGCCCTCATTTGTCAAACGCTCGATGGACGCCTACTTGCGCGGCGGACCGCAGTTTTATCCCTGGATCGAATCTCTGGCCTGATCAAAGCTTACCCCGAACAGTGTCCCGAGGAGGCGCAGTTGGATGCCCCTTGCCGAAATAGTTCGTGATTGTCGGGCTAGCTTTGGGAGAGGCGGGAAACTCGTGTGCAATGTGTGCGCGGGGCCCTCGGTGGACATTGCCTGCAAGGCAATGTAGAGGAGGCGGCTTCTGGCTGGGGCTGGTACTGCAATTCAATCGCCGCCGCCAGCTGCGCCCACGAAGCGGATCACGCCCTCCCGGGTTCCGTTCCGAAGGAGCCGCAGCACGCGCCGGGCCTCCTGGTAGCTCGGGCAGATGATCAGGGGCTCCTCGGCCCGCTCTGGCCAGTTTAAATCGACACAGCCCTGGCGTAGATAGACAGCGAATTGATCGTCGTGGGCGGATTCCATGGCAACTGCCCTTTCCGAAAAGCTCCCAGGGGGACTGGAGAGGGGCGAGTACCGCGTGGGACATCATTGTCCATCCAGGATTGGAAATTGAGAGTAACACGGGCGGTTTTGAAGGGCAACAAAAAACCGCGCGCAATCGTAGTGAATAAAGAGCGAGCGCGCCGTCATTCCTGGTAGCACAGGAGCATTTTCGCAGGCCCTGAGAGGAAACGCGAAAGGAGCCGTTGACGCGCCGCATTTTCTCGAAAAAAAAGCCATTCGCAAACTCCCAGGGTGGAATTTGTGTCCTAGGCTTTTGTTGCAGCAGCATTCGCACATGACGGCAGGAGAAGAGCACTGATGACCGGCACATTTCTGGCGATCTTGGTCGTTGTAACCAGCATCTTCGGCATCGTCGTGGTGCGGTCGGTCTTGAGGCGGCCTGCCGGCGTGGCAGCCGTTGCCGGCGTACCTGCCGCGGGGTTTGCCTTGTTCCGTCCGAGCAGGCTCTTCAACGCCAGGCTCAGGGAAGCTCAAGCCAGGCCTGAGATTTCCAGGACCGGCCTTAACAAGAACGAAGCGGAATCGTTGCTCGATTGGCTGGAGGCCCATGGCGAATCCGCCCACCTTACCTACGTTGCTGGCGAAGGTTTTACGATCGAATAAGACTTCACGCCCCGCGCTCGCTGCATCCCACTTTCGGCGTCCTCAACCCAAAGCCTGTTCCCTTTCCGACAGTACACTCCGATACTGCCTTCCCACGGTCCGGCAGTTCCTGAAGCCTGGGCGAGGGATCAAGCCCCCCGCCTCGCAAACTTAGAGGGGTTCGGAGTGGCGTAGCCCGCCTCGCTGCCGTCGGCCGATGGTAGCAACTTTTCCCCAACTCAATACAAGAAAACACATGCGATGCAGCGGGCGCGGACTTCGACTGCCGCCGCGACCCTGACGACATCATCAGGAGTGTCGGAGTAGAACATGCCGAATTTACCCAGCATTGTCCTTCCTCGACGATTCCCGCAGCGAGGCGCCCCAGCTATCCGCGTTTCGTCCCTGCTGATAGAGGCCGCTGCGGCGCGGGGAGATGAGGTTTTGCGGAAGCTGGAGACTTCCCTCGATGGCCTCACCCAGGAGGAAGCCGCGCAAAGACTTGACAAATATGGACCCAACGCGGTCGCGCAGGAGCGGCGTTTCAGCAATCTCCATCTGCTCGGCACCGCCTTGATCAATCCCCTGGTGATCCTGCTCCTCATCCTGGCGGTCCTCTCGTTCCTGACCGACCCCGACATTGCCCCCGGGGTGGTGATGTTGGTCATGGTGTGCCTGGGCGTCGTCCTCCGCTTCGTTCAAGAGTCCCGCGCCGATGCGGCCGCGGCCAAGCTCAAGGCCATGATCAGCGTTACCGCCACGGTTCGCCGCGATGGCCGTCCCGTGGAAGTACCCCTGAGTCAGCTCGTGCCCGGGGACGTGGTCCAGCTTGCAGCCGGCGATATGATTCCCGCCGACCTGCGCCTGCTCACCTGCAAAGATTTGTTCATCATCCAGGCCAGCCTGACCGGAGAGTCGTTCCCCGTCGAGAAGTTTGACGCCCAGGAGAAGGATGCCGGCCGGTCTCCCCTGGAATTTCAAAATACTTGTTTCCTGGGTACCAGCGTCGAGAGCGGCACCGCCCTGGGAGTCATCGTGGCTACCGGCCTGCAGACGTACCTCGGCAGCATGGCCACCGCCATCCTCCAGCGCGGAAGCGAGACGAGCTTCGACAAGGGCATCCGGCAGTTCACTTGGCTCATGATCCAGATCATCATGGTCATGGTCCCATTGGTGTTCCTCATTAATGGCCTGGCCAAGGGCGACTGGAAGGATGCATTCTTCTTTTCGATGGCCGTGGCCGTGGGGCTGACTCCGGAAATGCTGCCGATGATCGTGACGGTCTGTCTGTCCAAAGGCGCTATCGCCATGTCCCACAAGAAAGTCATCATCAAACGTCTGAACTCGATTCAGAACCTCGGGGCCATGGACGTGCTCTGCACCGACAAGACCGGCACGCTGACGATGGACCACATCATCCTGGAAAGACATTGCGACGTGGTGCTGGAGAGCGATGACAACGTCCTGGTGCTCGCCTACCTGAACAGCCACTTCCAGACCGGGCTGAAGAACCTGATCGACCGCGCCATCCTCCGCTTCACCGAAGAGAATGGGCAGCTTGTCATCCCGCAATACAGCAAGGTCGACGAAATCCCCTTCGACTTCTCCCGCAAAATCATGTCCGTTGTCGTCAAATCTGGCGGCAACAAGCCCCGCATCATCTGCAAAGGCGCTCCAGAGGAAATCTTCAAGCGCTGCACCGGGTTCGAGTTGGAGGGCCAACCTCATCCCATGGAGCCGGTCATCATCGCGGATCTGCGCGAGGAATACGACAAGCTGAGCGCCGACGGCTTCCGAGTCCTGGCGCTAGCCTACAAGGACCTGGAAGAGAAACCGAGCTATTCGAAAGACGATGAGTGCGACTTGATCTTGAAAGGTTACGTGGCCTTCCTCGACCCTCCTAAGGACACCGCGCGGTCTGCGATTCTGGCCCTGCAAGAACATGGCGTCTCCGTCAAGGTCCTCACGGGGGACAACGACCTGGTGAGTCGCAAGATCTGCCGTGAGGTCGGCATCGAAGTCGACGACTTCCTGCTGGGCAGCCGGGTAGAGAAAATGTCCGACGCCGAGCTGGCCGAAGCCGCCGGCAGGACAGCCTTGTTCGCCCGGCTGTCCCCAGCCCACAAGCAACGGATCATCAAGGCCCTGCAGGCCAAGGGACACGTGGTAGGCTTTTTGGGCGACGGCATCAACGACGCTCCTGCTTTGCGGGCAGCCGACGTTGGCATTTCGGTCGACACCGCCGTCGACATCGCCAAGGAATCGGCGGACGCCATTCTGCTGGAAAAGAGCCTGCTTGTGCTGGAGGAAGGAGTCCTCGAGGGCCGGAAGGTCTTTGCCAACATCCTCAAGTACATCCGCATGGGGGCCAGCTCCAACTTCGGCAACATGTTCAGCGTTCTGGGCGCGAGCATCTTCCTGCCCTATCTGCCGATGCTCCCCGTCCAGATTTTGACCAACAACTTGCTCTACGATTTCTCGCAGGTGCCGATCCCGACGGACAACGTCGATCCGGAGCAAATCGCCCGGCCGCGTCCCTGGTCGATGAGCCAGATCACTCGTTTCATCCTGTTCATCGGCCCGTGCAGCTCGATATTCGACTACACCACTTTTTTCATCATGCTCTATGTCTTCGGTTGCTGGGATCCGAAATTGGCGCCTCTGTTCCATACCGGCTGGTTCGTGGAGTCGTTGTTGACGCAGACCCTGATCATCCACATTATCCGCACGTACCGGGTTCCGTTCTTCCAGAGCTGGGCGAGTTGGCCGCTGACGGTTACAACGGTCATCATCATGTTGATTGGCAGCTGGTTGCCCTTCTCGCCCATCGGCCCCCTATTGCACTTCACGCCGTTACCCCTGCTGTACTGGCCGTTGGTGGGCCTGACGCTGCTGGGATACGTGTTGTTGACCCAGGCGCTGAAGACCTGGCTTTTTCGTAGGCATTGGGTCTGAGAGCGTGTTGAAAATGGGGTCTGGCCCCCTGGGAAAAGAAAAGCGGCGGAAAAGCGCTGCAGTCCAAAGAAGTCATCTTTGGAGTGCGGCGCTTTTCCGCCGCTTTGGTTTCTTCTAGTTTGCAAGGCCCCAGGCGAATCGCGAAAAGGGATTCTCCAATCTCAGCGACGAAGGCTTTTCAATCCCTCAGCGTCAGCCGTTGAGGAGATTCAAGACCTTGGCTACGCTCACCTCCGCAAGGCTGGACGCGACCAGATCGGCTCCCGCTCCTTGCAAACGGGCGACAGGATGGTGGCCGGCGAATGTGACCGCGATACATTTCATGCCGCCGGCCTTGGCGGCCTGCACTCCGACCACGGCGTCCTCGATCACGACGCAGCGCGCGGGCTCGATCTCGACTTTCTTGGCAGCAATCAGGAACACCTGCGGATCGGGTTTGCCGCGCTGCGTATCCTCCATCGACACGATGCCCTGAAACAGCTGCTCCGTTTGCGTCAACTGGAGAATCAGATCGACATTTTCTCTCGGGGCACTGGAGCCGATGGCTTGTTGGAACCCCTCGGCGGCAAGTCCTTCCAGTAGTGTGCGCGCTCCAGGCAACAAGACAACCCCGCACTCTCTTGCGGACGCGCGATAAAACTCCTCCTTGCGCGCACCTATTTCGGCAACCTCTGCTTCGGTGTAATGCCGGCCGAACAGCTTGCGGATAATCTCGGGATTCCGCCAACCAAAAGTGGCTTCAAAATCGGCCCTGGTGAACGGCAGCCGCAAGTCGCGAGTCAGCCTTACCCATGCTTGATAGTGCAAGTCCCCAGTGTCGACCAGTGTGCCGTCCATGTCCCAGAGGGCGGCTCGACCCGTTGCCCTGGCCATCCTATTTCTCCAGAGTGAGGCGATTTGATTCGGACTGCGACATCGTCCCCTTAAGGAATCTCGCAATTTGCCGCGCGGCCTATCAGGTGAATTCCTTGCGGCATGCCGACCCGATCCAGCGAAGTTGCTGCTCGCGAATCAATCCATAATTGTAGAAGGTGAATCCGTCGACCCCTGCCCTTCGCGCCGCGCGGACGGTCTCTTGAATCATTGCTTCGCTGCCCACATTTGCAGGTTGAATGTTCGCAATCAGCTTCTTACCCGCCGCCAGGCTTTTCCGCAGTGGACTCACTTGCTCGGCTCGCGTAGGGACGCCGATGCCTAGACGGTCGGTGACCTTGTTGGCGCGCTCGGGGATCAAGCCGGATTCCCCCAGGCCGGCAGCAGAAGCATAATCGCTCTCGATGCGGATGTCGCCAAACGACCGGATCGCCGCGATCACCTCCTCGTAGAGCGAGGTGGCCACTGCGGCGCGGGCAGCCAGGAAGTGCTGGAGGCGATTATCGAAAGCAGTGTTGAGCCAGGTATCGTCCACGGCCGCCATATCCGCCGGGCCGGGCATTCTGGGCAACTGTTGCTGCAGCCAGGCTGCAACGTCCGCCTTGAATTTCTGTGCGTCCATGCCATTGCTAGCCGCACGCAGACAATGATCGCAGAAGCAAAGCCCCAGCAAGAATTCGGCCCGCGGAGTGATCGGCGTCAAAACCTTGGACCCCAGGAAACCGTAAGAAAATGGCAAGTAATTGAGCGACTCGAGGTAGAAAGCGTCTGGTCTGAAATTCGCGGCCAGGTCTTCTGTCAGTGCCAAGGCATACTGCCGGGCTTCCGGGTTGGCAGGGCAGAGTTGTGCCGTGTAGACATTGCCAAGAGCATCGCGTTTGGCGGCATCGGGATAGGTCCGTGCCAGGTAATGATTGAAGAAATAAACGGTCCAGGCGGTGAAGTGCAGGCCGCGTTTCTTGATCTTGTTGACAATCCCGTGCAGCCAATCCTTATTTTCAACGACGTGGCTGACGCGCGGCCGCAGTTTCGTTTTCGACCAATGTTTGCTATCCGGCACAAACAGCACGACGCCGTCGTCCCCGCAAAAGATCTTGCGCCGGGGATTGTGCGGCAAGAAGAAAGTTGCAATGTGATAGGCGACAGCCAGGGAGACGCCGTTGAGAGCCGCATCCTTCTGGATCAAATCAAGGGCGCGGTCCACGCCGTCGTCGTGCAGGTCCCAGGGGTAGGTGAAGATCGTTTTGAGAAGCTCTGGCTCCGACGTGCTCATTTCATCCTCTGTGCGCTGCGCACGAATTCGCCTCTGCTCACGATTGCGGCATTTGTTGCCCAGGGAGTGCTTCGGTCCAAACGTCCGTCAGGTCCGATTCCAGATTCAGGCTTCGCGTCCATTGGCGCAAGTACCCAAAATCGAGCGACGCACTGTTCAGTCTCAAGAGAGCCGCTGCGTCGGCACGGTCGATGATGCGCCCAGCGAGCAACTTATGAATGAGCAAATCCTCGCAGCTCAGGACAAAAACCTCAAAGTCAAGATCCGGCAACCGGATGGCTACGCGCCGGGAAAGGGCCTCGGCCTGATAGACATTGTCCGCAAGAAGCAGATCGATCTGGATATCGACGAAAGTGCCGGGAGCTTCACACTGAAGTTGAACGATCCGCAACGATCCCAAAGTGAGGACCGGAGGGCGTCGCTTCGGCTCGACTCTTGCGGTAGCCAGCAGTTTCAAGACTGCATCGAGGTTGGTCGATTCAAGACTGATGAGGATATCAATATCGCGCGTGGCACGAACGTGTTGCCATGCGGCCAGCGCGATACCTCCCATCACGGCCGTCGGGAGGTTCAGGGACTCCAATTTCTGCCAGACATGTTTCAGAGCTGCCAAGACAGGGCTAGCGGGCATCGCGGCCACTCCGACGTTCCAACTCCTCCAACATATGCTGCATTGCTCGATCGTGCTCCATCATATGGGCCTTATGCCACTCGCGATAAGCGGCTGCGACATCGCCATCCGGGCCGACCTTCCGGCGCAGGCCGGCCAACAAGAATTGCTCGCAAACCTCCATGAGATCAGCCCATAAAGCGATGCGTTGTGTTGGCGTCAGATGTGCCACACCGGGAGGATCAAGTTCGGCGGGAGCAATCAATGGATGGCCCATAGCGTCCATTAGACCATACGCACGTTTTTCGTCCAACAGCGCCTCATGGCTTAGTGGTTTGCCATGTGTCCATTCTAGGCGCAAGAACGGGCCAACCCTTGCAAGTTCGCCCTTGCTGCTGACAGGAACGCCATATATCATTGAGTATATACCAAGCTAGGAGCCTGACGATGAAAAAAGCCAAGGTCTTTCAGAACGGGCGCAGTCAAGCTATCCGCCTGCCGAAGGAGTTCCGCGTCGAAAGTAAAGAAGTTTATCTGAAAAAGACTTCCGAAGGCTTCCTCGTGATCGCGCGGGATCCGTGGGACCTTTTCTTCGAAGGCGTGGCGGAATTATCCGACGAGTTCATGGCCGAAGGCCGAAAACAACCTCCCTTGCAGAAGCGGAAATGGAAGGCATGATCTTCCTGCTCGACACCGACGTCATCATTTATATGGCGCGCGGGCTAAAGGCGGTTCGTCGGCCGGCGCAAAGGGAGCGGGCCCTCGAATTGGTCGATCATTGTCGACAGGAGCAAGCCGCCAGCCACGAGTTAGGTCTGTCTGCGGTAACAGTTTCGGAATTGGAGTTCGGAGCACGCAACAGCGGCAGGTATGACCTGGAGATGGCAGCTCTCCACAAATTGCTGGCGCCCTTTAACATTTATGACTACGATGCAGTTTCTTGTCCCGAGCACTACGGACGCATTCGCCAGGAATTAGAGACCAAGGGAGTCATGATCGGCTCCATGGATCTGCTCATCGCGGCCCACGCGCTTGCTTTGGATGCTACGCTCGTTTCGAACAAACTGGCTCATTTCTCGCGTGTCGCTGGTTTGCGGACGGCCGACTGGGTTACACGGTGAAGCGCTGCGATGGCCAAAGCACGATCCCTGGAAAGCAAGCTGGCGAAGGTGCGTTCGCTGCGGAGCGCCCCGTCGTCGCCCCAGCTGGTCCACGAACTGCGAACTGCGCTCACAGATGCGTCGAACCTGGTCGTGGCCGAGGCCGCTGCCATCGCAGGCGAACTTCGCCTGACAGAACTGACGGCCGACCTTGTTGCCGCCTGCGAGCGCTTCTACGAAAACCCATTGAAAACCGACAAGCTCTGCCGCGCCAAAATTGCACTTGTCGAGGCGCTCAACCAAATGGAATTTGCCGACGAAGATTTCTTCTGGCGCAGCGCGCGTTATGTGCAGGAAGAACCCGTCTGGGGCGGTAGCCAGGATACGGCGGCGCCACTGCGAGTTGCTTGCGCCTTCGCCCTGGTCCGGACGCGGGCGCAGGGCACGCTTCCCCACCTGGTCGATCTCCTTTGCGATCCTGAGAAAGGTGCGCGGGCGGGAGCCGCACAAGCCCTCACCTATTCGGGGAGCGACGCCGCACTCCTTCTCCTGCGATTGAAGGCACGGCTGGGGGATGAGGATCCGGAAGTAATCTCGGAGTGCCTCAACGGCATATTGAAACTTTCGCCGAATGACGGTGTTGCACTTGTCGCGGAGTTTCTGGAAGCAAAAGACGTCGGCGTTCAGGCGGCAGCCGTGCTCGCCCTTGGAGAATCGCGACGGCCGCAAGCTTTCGAGGCGCTTCAGGCATTTTGGCAGAGGCAAGCGGACCCCAGGCTTCAGGAAACGATCCTCGTAGCGCTGGCGCTTTTGCGTATCCCTGCAGCCACCGATTTTCTGTTGGACCTGGTAGCGCACGAGAGCGAACTCGTGGCGTCCGCGGCCCTTGCTGCGTTGGTGCCGTTTCGCCATGACATCCGGCTGCGCGAACGGGTCGCCGCCGCGGTGGCAAAAAACGGCCGAGCGGCAGTGCGGGCATGTTTTGATAAGCGGTTTGCCATGGAATAACGAGGGCTATCGCCATTGCTGATAGAAAGTGAGAGAATGGCTGAGAGCAAGCATAGGAGTGGTTCATGAACAAGCGCTACACGATAAGTGATGGCAAATTAGTCCTGAACCTCGAAGAGGCGGAAGAAGGGGGTTACGTCGTGACTTCTCCCCTCGACCCGGAGTTGATTACGCAGGCAGAGACGATCGAAGAGGCGTTTGTGAACGCCCGCGACGCCGCCCAGGCTCTCAGGCAAGCGCGGCTCAAGCTGGTACGACAACTGTCCGCATCTTCGGCGGCGAGATAAGCGAGTCGCCATGAATCGCCGCCAACTGGAACGTCATTTGCGCGGCCAAGGCTGCATGGTGCACCACCACGGCCGCAAGCATGACGTTTGGGTTAATCCGGCGAACCTTGCGCGCAGGTGCCGATCCCTCGGCACGCGAGGATCAAGCGCGGCACAGCACGAGGGAGCTGCCGCATCCTGGGCATTCCGCGGCCACCGGGTATTTAGGGATCGAGGGGACGCGCACGACCCTTTCAGTTCGTTCTCGCCCAGCCTTGCCCAACGGAATTTCACACATTCAACTCGGCCGTCGGCAAGAACCGCGGCGGCTTCCGAATCTTCGTCGCCTGCTCGAAGGCATAGGCTAGCTTGAGGAGCGTCGCCTCGCTCCATGCCCGGCCGAAGAAGAGCAGGCCGACCGGCAGGCCGAAGATGAACCCCGCCGGCACGGTGATGCTGGGGTAGCCAGACACGGCTGCCGCCGTGGACGCTTCACCGCGCCAGCGGTCGCCGACCACCAGATCGGTCACGCAGGCTGGGCTGAGGGTCGGCGCGATTAGGGCATCAAGCCGGAACTTGTCCATGACCGCGTCGATCCCCTCCGTGCGCGCTAGCCGGCGACATTTCGCTAGGGCCTCCTGGTACTCGTAGCTTTGCAGCGAGCCCTTCGCCTCGGCCTTCACGAACTGGTCTTGTCCAAAGTACGGCATCTCGCGCTTCCGGTGGCGCTTATTGAAGTCAATGACGTCCTTTAGGGAGCGGACGGGCGCTTTTTCGCCCAGGCGGGCGAAGTAGCCGGCCAGGCCCGCCTTGAGTTCGTACAGCAACACCGTCTGCTCCGGCTCGCCAACCTTGTCCATGTTGGGGATCTCGGCCGGATCGACAAGCGTCGCCCCCTCGCGCTTGAAGACATCGAGCGCGCGGGTCATGACGGCATCCACTGCGTCGTCAAAGCCAAAGTAGTTGCGGGCCACGCCCACCCGCGCTCCTTTGAGGCCGCTCGGATTGAGCGTCTTGGTGTAGTCGGCGACGGCCGTCCGCTTGTCGTCCATGGTGGCTTTGTCGGCTGGGTCGGCTGCGGCGAGCACTCCCAGCAGGATCGCCGCGTCGCGAACGGTCCGGGCCATTGGGCCGGCGGTGTCCTGCGAATGCGAGATCGGGATCACGCCGGACCGGCTAATCAGGCCGACAGTCGGCTTGAGCCCCACGATGCCGTTAGCCGAGGATGGGCTGACGATGGACCCGTCCGTTTCGGTGCCGATAGCCGCGGCACAAAGGTTGGCGGCGACGGCCACGCCGGACCCCGAGCTCGACCCGCACGGGTTGCGATCCAACGCGTAGGGATTCTTCGTCAGACCGCCGCGGCCGCTCCAGCCGCTCGTGGAGTAACTGCAGCGGATGTTGGCCCACTCGCTCAGGTTGGTCTTGCCCAGGATGACGGCGCCGGCCTCGCGCAGCCGCCGAACGAGGAACGCGTCTTCTGGCGGCCGGGCCCCGACCAGGGCCAGCGACCCCGCGGTCGTGGCCATGCGGTCCGCCGTGTCGATATTGTCTTTGATGAGCAGCGGAATGCCATGCAGCGGACCGCGCGGGCCTTTCGCCGTTCGCTCCTTGTCCAGGGCGTCGGCGCTGTCCAGCGCATCCGGGTTGATTTCGATGATGCTGTTGAGAGCCGGGCCTTTCCTGTCGACGGCCTCGATGCGGGCCAAGTATTTCTCGGCGAGGGAGCGAGCGCTGTGTTTCCCCGATTTCATCCCCTCCTGAAGGTCGGCAATGGTCATCTCCTCCAACTCGAAAGGTTCGACCTTGCCGGCAGCTTTGTCATCCGCCGCCAGGTCTACCGGCAACGCGGCAACGGCTGCGCCGAGCAAACCCGTCTGGAGGAATTGTCGTCGGTTGGAGTGCATGGCATCGGCTCCCGTAAAAAAGGGGACGCGGACATATTCTCAATAAGTCCAGGAACTGTTCGCGTCCGCTTATGCTTCCTGGCCCATTCCCATTGGGCACGCCCCCGCTGTCGACTATCCTACGGATTGGCTCAGCACGAAGTGCTCGAGGCAAAGGTACGAATTAGCGTGGGCGCGGTATAATTCAGTTTAATGGCGTGTCTCTGGAGGAAACCCGCGATGACACTGACCGTAACCCTACCGACGGAGCTGCAGCAGCGCTTGCAAGAAGAAGCCCAGCGAACGGGACTCACTGCCGACCAGATTACGCTCCGCCTTCTCGATCAGCATTTGCCCCCGAACGACAAAAGTTCTGCGATTGGCGCTCTGTTACAGTCGTGGATTGAGGAGGATGATCCCGCAGAACAAAAAGAAACCGGGGAATTCCTCGTTCGGGCCCTGGACGAAGACCGCCTCTCCAACCGCAAATTGTTCCCGCCAGAGCTTGAGGGCGTTACCTGGTGAGCAGTGTCGTACTGCTGGATGCCGGGCCCCTTGGTTTAGCGACGAACCCCAAACGTTCGCCGCAAAGTACTGCGTGCGCACGTTGGGTGCAGGCAGAGTTAAAAAGGGGCCCCGGCCAGATTCCGGTCTAAGTCCAAGAACTGTCAGCGTCTCCCAACCCCCTTTCTGGGCCCGCCAGTGGGATGAACGAAGGGCAGGAGGAGTCGCCGGCGGTCAGGTGCTCCCGTCACGAACCCATATGGGATTGCGAACGGCCCTCACTCTCCTATCATTGGCCATGACATGGTGGCGCCGACCTTCAGCTGGCGGAAATCACGGGATTCGTGCCTGCGGCGCAGGGACCCGCGGGCGGCCCGTCATTTAGGAAGGTGGGTTCGATGTTTTTCATGGCTGGTCCTCGGGTTCTGATCGCCTTCGCCGTATTACTGGCCACGCATGCGGTTCACGCGCAAGCTCCAGCCGGCAAGGACCCACGATTGCCTGAAAAGCCTAATCGTCCACGCACGGATCGCTTTGGTGATCCCCTACCCGAAGGAGCGCTCTTCCGCACGAGCACAGTGCGCGCGCGGCACGATGTCTCTGGCTCGCTCCGGTTCTCAGGCGACGGCCGACTGCTCGCGGCCTTCGGGGGTGACAAAACTGTTCGTTTGTGGGAAGCGTCGACAGGAAAACTGCGTCGAGTTTTCTCGGGCCATCAAAGACAAATCGCCGATCTGGTCTTCTCTGCTGATGGCCGGCTCTTGGTCTCCGGCGACGAAGGCGGGTCGATCCATCTGTGGGATGCGACCTCCGGAGCACTGAAGTTCGTCATGACCGGCCACAGAGGTTCGATTCATAGCTTGGTCTTGACCCCAGATAACCGCTTGCTGGCCTCCTGCGACGGCTATGAGATTCGATTGTGGGACACGTCTACGGGAAAACAGCTGCGAGTTCTTGCACGAGCTGGGGACATCTTCTGGTCCGTTGACATTTCTCCCGATGGCAAGACGCTGGTAGCTGGCTTGCACGAGCACCCGTTGGCATTTTGGGATCTATCCACAGGCGCGGAACTGCATCAATTCGAGAAAACAGACACGGAGCGGCAAAATCCTGTTTTCCTGCCGGACGGCAAGCGTCTACTGACGACGGGGGCGGGTGAAGGCGCCGTGATCTGGGAGGTGGCTACGGGCAAAAAGCTCGCTTCTCTCAAAGCATGGGGACCGATTGCCCTCACGCGCGACGGCAAGATTCTGGCCAGCGGTCCAAGAGGGTTTTGGCCTCCTGATGCTCCGATCTTCCTATGGGACTTGGCCAGCCTTAAAGAGATACGCCGGCTTCGAGGCCATCAAGATGGAGTCTTCTCGCTCGCGTTCTCCCCGGACGGCTCAATGCTTGCCTCACTCGGCGGCGATCAGACTCTGCGCCGCTGGGATCCTCAAACTGGCCGGGAACTCGATGCGGTTGTGGGTCACGAGAATGCGATCACGGCCTTGGCGTTCTCGCCAGACGGGATATTGCTGGCCTCCGGCAGTGCAGACCGAACGGTCCGCCTCTGGGATTCTGAGACGGGCCGGGAAGTATGCCGTCTCGAGGCGCGACAGGAGGTCGTCCAGGGACTCGCCTTCCTTCCCGGAGGCGACACCCTTCTCTCGCAAAATGAGTTTGTGCCGCCCACGAAAGGGGACGGCATGACGGAGGACCAGGCACTTATTAGGGTTCGTCTATGGGACGTGCGCAAGGCCAAAGAACGCCGCCATATCGACATTCCCAAGGCCTTTATCCATACCATGGCATTCTCACCCAGGACAGAGGTCCTTGCGATGGGTGGGTTCAAATCGATCCGCTTCCTCGATTTGCATACAGGCAAGATGTCTCAGCCCATCGCTGAACCTCCAATCCGCACCATGTGCATGGCATTTTCTCCCGACGGCCGCCATCTAGCCGTAACCAGCGACGAATCCGGCATTCGAGAAACGACCGGTCTCAACCTTTGGGAAGTATCGACGGGTCGAAACTTATGGAGCACCGGAAGGACCTTCGAGATGTTCCGGGGAATAGCCTTCTCCCCCGACGGCAAAACATTAGCGACCGGAGGTAATTCTGTTCACCTTTGGGACGCCAATTCGGGGAAGGAGACGGGCAGACTCGAAGGCGGCAGAGGCTGTGTGGCCTTCTCCCATAATGGGAAGATCCTGGCAACAGGCGGCCCGGACAATTCCGTGATGCTCTGGGATCTCCCCACGCGCAGCCAGCGCCGGCGGTTCACGGGACACGTCCCTTCTTCCACTAGATTGGGCCGTATGTCCGTAGAACCCGGAGTTTCGTGCTTGGCCTTCTCGCCGAACGACCGGCTTCTGGCAACGGGGGGCGATGATACTTTGGTAATCGTGTATGACGTCATGAATTCCCGGTGACCCGTATAGTCAAGAAACTCGAACGGTGAACAGGAGCGAGGATTGCCGAGGTCCTCACCGAGTGCATCGCGGGCACCTCGGCCCAAGATGGCGTTCTGAGAATAGCGCGTCGGACTCTAAAAGGCGTCGGGAGTCCACATAAAGGGCTGTGGGTCACGATTCTGCGTTCCGCGCACGAACAACATGCTGACGCACCAGTCGGGCAACCGCTACAATGTGCGACGTGGGGGCTGCCCGCGGAACCGCATGATCGAGACATGAGCAAGCATCTCTACCGTCCCTTGAAATCGGCGCGGCAGGCATGCTTTGGAGGAGATATGACCAAGCGACTGACGGCCGTTATCCATCGCGAAGGGGATGGGTTTGTCGCCCTGTGCCCCGAACTGGATGTTGCCAGTCAAGGAAACTCCATCGAGGCAGCCCGGGACAACCTCCGCGAGGCCCTCGAACTGTTTTTTGAATGTGCGTCCCCCGCAGAAATCCAGGAACGCCTGGGTGAGGAAATATTCATCACCCAGGTCGACGTGGCCTGTGGGTAAGCTGCGAGTGCTGTCGGGCCAGGAAGTGTGTGCGATCCTGGAACGGCATGGTTTCACCCGCGCGCGCCAGCGTGGCAGTCACATTGTCATGCAGCGGGTGTCGACCGACGGAACCACGACGGTTCCGGTGCCCGACCACAAAGAATTGCGAACCGGGACGCTGCGATCAATCATCCGCCAGTCCGAGTTGCCGCGGAGCGAATTCGAGGCATGAGACCGCCGAAGCAGGCGCTGCAGCAGATCGGGGGGCCTTGCGGCTTTCTCGGGCTCGTGCCGAAGCAGCGAGTCCACCTTTTCTAGAGAGCATTTCCGTTATCGGCGTTTATCCTACCGGTTGGTCGAGGGTGAGGCCACAAATCTGCCCGTCTGCGCTTCCTCATGCGCTTTGCTGGATCTACAATTGTGGTTTGGGACGCCCCGAGGCAATAACTGCGCGATTGCCTGGTGAGCCGTGGCCTTCTTCAGCCAAGCGGCGGAGCTGTTGCAACGTCTCCTCGATAGTTATGGTGGTTTGATGTGCGGATTCGAAGCGGTGGGATTGGCAATGACTTGCAAGGGCGGGGAGTTTGCCTCGCTAACGCTTCGGGCTCGTATGCTTGGGAATTATGGTGGATCGGCGTGGGCGCTCTGGACGGCGTACTTTCGGTGTACTTTCGGCGCACTTCTGGCACGAGAGACCGGCCCTATAACTTGCTGCTGCCCGGTGCGCTGAGTACGCTGTCTCTGGAGACAACGCTGCCTTTTTCCGATGCTTCAGGAGGAACTTCATGTCTCGTCACGTTTGGCAGTCCGGCTTGATTCTCATTGCCTTTTCAGTGCTTGTTGCTTTATGTGCATTGAATAGCGGCAATCCGGCGACGGCAGAAACCTGTCTCTCTCCGTTCGTGAAGCGTCTGGATAGGCCGGAGAAGATTCTTTACGTCTTTTGTGTCGATGCCGACGCCAAGGACCATGATTTTCTGGCGGTCATCGATGTCGATCTCGATTCGCCCAAGTACGGCAAGATCATTTACCAGCTCGATCTTGGCTCGTCGGGCAACGAGACGCACCACTTTGGCTTTACCGACGACCGCACCCACATCTGGGGCTGCAGTCTGTTCTCCAGCCGAGTTTTCCTTATCGACGTTGCTTCCAACCCGGCCAAGCCGAGCCTCGTCAAGGTGATCGAGGATATCCCCGAGAAGACCGGCTTGTCTGGGCCGCATTCCCCCTATGCACTCCCCGGCCGGATGCTGCTCAGTTTCCTGGGCAGCAAGGACGGCGGTTTGCCCGCGGGCCTGGCGGAATTCACCAACGACGGCCAATTCATCCGCCGGCTCGATCTGCCCGAAGGCGCCCCCTACATGTACGACGTGTCGGTGAAGGCTGACCTGAACCGCATGGTCACGTCGAGCTTCACGCCCTTGAACAACTACAAGAAGCCGCTAGCCCAGATGGACCTCAAGGATTTTGGCAATAAACTGCTGGTCTGGGATTTCCGCGAGCGCAAGGTTCTTGCCCAATTGACTACCGGCACGGCCCCGCTGGAATGTCGCTGGTCCCTTGCCGCCGGCGGCAATCACGGTTTCACGAACTGTGCGCTCGATGATTCGATCTGGGTCTGGGAAGGAACCGGCGACAGTCAGTACACTGCCCGCAAGCTCTGCACGACGGGCAAATTACCAGCGGATTTGCGGCAGTCGCCCGACGATCGCTTTCTTTACGTCAGTTGCTTTTTTTCCAACGAGATCCAGCAATGGGACGTGAGCGACCTCAAGAGGCCGCGACTGACGAGCACCATAGTCCCCGGCGTCCAGCCGAACATGATGCACGTCACCGGCGACGGCAAGCGCATGTACATCACGAATTCGCTGTTGAGCACACTCGATCATTCCGGGACGTTTTGGGTGCGCCTCGCCTACATCGGTCCCGATGGCATGAAGATCGACCCATTCTTCAACGTCGACCTGAATCAGTTCCCGACAGGGCCGGCTCGGGGACACGACATGTTGCTGTATTGAGAAGGAATTCTCTTGGTAGTCAGCAGCCTGCCTTCAGCGCCCTTCCATGAAGCGTTTATGGAGACTGCGGACTACCATCTGCTACTGACAATTCGATTGAGGAGCCTATCCGATGACGGCGGTGGCGGTCCTGAGTGCGGCGCTTCTAGTCATGGCTGGCGAGACGAAAGACGCAGGACAGGCGTCTCGGCTGGCGGTGATTCGGGCGGCACCCGATTTTGCCTTGCAGACGCAGGAAGGGCAGACGCTGCGCCGGGATGACCTTCGTGGGAAAATCCTGTTGGTGAGCTTTATCTTCACGACCTGTAACGGTACATGCCCGGCTACGACCCACCGCATGAGCCAGGTGCAAGAGGAACTCAAGAAGCGGCGTCTCGAAAAGGCGGGGGCAATCCATCTTGTTTCGATCAGCCTTGATCCGGCACGCGATACGCCCGCCGTGCTCAAGGGTTACATGCGGCTCTATGATCTTGACGCCGCCAACTGGAGCTTTTTGACGGGGCCGGCCGATCAGGTAGCCAAGACGATTGCCGCCTGGGGCATGTGGGCAAAGCCCGCAGCGAACGGTCAGCTCGATCATCCCTCGCGCATTTTCCTTGTGGATCAGGCAGGCCGAATCCGGGAGATCTACAACCTCAGCTTCATGAAGCCTGCTTGGGTCGCCGAGGATGTGGAACTCCTCCTCAAGGAGCGATCGGCAGGCAAACCATAAGTTCCTCCGGGAAGGACATTCGTGGTGAAGATAGCTTTCGTTCCATTGGTCGCGGTGCTGGGCGTTCTCATCTGGAGTGCCATGTCTTCCGAGCAAGCAGTGCAGGCCGACGAAGGTATGTGGTTGTTGAACAATCCTCCTCGCGATTTGCTGAAGCGCAAGTACAGCTTCGATCTGGATAATGCCTGGTTGGAGAGAGTTCAGAAGGCATCCGTCCGTTTCAATAACGGCGGCTCCGGCAGTTTTGTCTCGCCGGACGGCCTAGTCGTGACCAATCATCACATCGGGGCCGACTGCCTGGAAAAGCTGAGCCCCAAGGACAAGGATTACTATCGCGACGGCTACTACGCGCGCACGCGCGACCAGGAGCTGCAGTGCCCCGACCTGGAACTCAATGCACTGCAGTCGATCGAGGATGTGACCGCGCGGGTCAACACGGCCATCCGCCCGGACATGCCGCCCGCTCAAGCCGCGGCTGCGCGACGCGCCGTGATGGCCGAGATCGAAAAGGAGTCGCTCGCTGGCACCGGCCTGCGTAGTGATGTAGTAACTCTTTACCAGGGCGGCCTCTACCACCTCTACCGTTACAATAAGTACACCGACGTGCGCCTAGTCATGGCGCCGGAACATGCCATCGCCTTCTTCGGTGGCGACACGGACAATTTCGAGTACCCCCGCCATGACCTGGATATCTGCTTCTTCCGGGTCTACGAAAACGGCACGCCCGTGCACGCGGCAAACTATCTTCCCTGGAGCAGTCAGGGACCTGCGGAGGGAGACCTGGTCTTTGTCTCTGGTCACCCGGGCACGACGAATCGGCTCGATACCCTGGACAAGCTCAAGCACCGCCGGGACGTGACAATTCCCTACGTTCTAAACCGGCAGCGCATGCTCGAAGCGTTGCTCTCGCAGTTTGCCGAGCGCGGCCCCGAGCAAGCACGCATGGCCCAGAACGACTTGCACCGCATCGCCAACGCGCGTAAGGCGACCTCCGGCCAATACCACGGGCTGCTCGACCCCGCCATCCTGGCTCGCAAGGCGGAAGAGGAGAACGGTCTGCGCCGGCAAATCGAAGCCGACCCGGCGCTGCAAACCAGGTACGCTTCGGCCTGGTCGCACATTGGGGATGCGCAGAAAGCGCTCGCGCAGTTCGAGCGCGAATACTGGCTAATCGAGCAGGCTCATGCGTTCGAGGGGCACCTCTTTCGCATCGCCCGGCACCTGGTTCGGCTGGCAGCCGAGAAGGCGAAGCCGAACGCCACCCGTTTGCGCGAATACCGCGACTCGAACCTGGAATCTCTGGAGCTGGAGCTTTTTTCGCCGGCACCGATTCATGCCGAGTTGGAACGAGTCAAGCTCGCGGGTGCGCTCGCCTTTCTGGCGGAAAACCTGGGCGGCGAGCATCGGCTGGTGGTCAAAGCGTTGGCTGGGAAAGCGCCGGCGGCCCGGGCCGAGGAATTAGTGAGCGGAACCAAGCTGGCGGATCCGGCAGAGCGTCGGCGCTTGGCTAAGGGAGGCCATGCCGCGCTCGAGACGGCAAGCGATCCCATGATCCGCTTCGCAGCCGCTATCGACCCTGACGCCAGGGGATTGCGCAAACGGTACGAGGATGAGGTGGAGGAAGTAGAGCGGCAGGCCTATGCACAGATCGCGCGGGCCCGCTTCGATCTTCTCGGCACTTCGCAGCCGCCGGACGCCACATTTACGCTGCGGCTGGCATTCGGGTTAGCAAAAGGCTATCGCGCGGATGGGATCGATTTGCCCTTCACGACTACCCTTGCCGGCGCGTTCGAACGCGCGCAACACCAGGGGAACCGTGAGCCCTTCGCCCTTCCCAAAAGCTGGGAAGCGAACAAGGCCAGGCTGGATCTGACAACCCCTCTCAATTTTGTTTCGACGGCGGACACGATCGGAGGGAATTCCGGAAGTCCGGTGTTGAATCGAGCCGGAGAACTGGTCGGCATCAATTTCGACCGCAATCGCCACGGGCTCGTGCGTAATTTCGTCTACAGCGACGAGCAAGCTCGCCACATAGCAGTGCACTCCCGCGGCGTTCTGGAAGCGCTGCGGGTGATTTATGGGACCGAGCCGCTGGTCAACGAATTGCTGGGGAAACATTGAGGCCAAATCGAAAGGCGGAGTTCCATCGAGGCACTCGATGGAACTCCGCCTTCGGGTCAAAAACAGGCTCGGAAGCTACTGATTCGCCTTGAGCTTCTTCTCGACCTCCACCTTTTTTTGCTTCTCGCGGAGGCTGTTTGTCTCCACTTTCAGTGCCTTTTTCCAGGTGGCGACGGCGTCGGCCTTCTCGCCCAGGGCCAGGTGCACATCTGCAAGGTGGTCCATGATTTCGATGTGCTGACCGTCCGGGTCTTGAACTGCATCGAGCAGGTACTTCTTCGCTTCCTTGTAGTTTTTCTTCTTGAAGAGTACCCAGCCCAAGCTGTCGAGGTAGGCGGCGTTGTCCTTGTCCTCGTCCGTATTGAAGTCGGATTGGCGCTTCTTGCGGTCTTTGCGGTCTTCATCGAGGGCCTTGCGAATCATCTTCTCGGCTTCATCAAGGCTCTTGTCATGGTCAGCCATGATGTAGCCAAGATCGTTGTTGTAACGAGGACTGTCCGGCTCGGCAGCAAGAAGAGTCTTGAGCTGATCAGTCGCCTTGTCGAGCCGGTCCATGTCAATGTAGACGCCGCTGAGGATGTAGCGGATTCTCGACAGGAGCTCGTCCTTCTGCGGTTGCTTGACGGAACTATCCTTGGGTATGCGCTCCAGCAATTCCTCATAGATTTTCGCCGCCGCTGCCGGATGTCCCGTCTCCTGCTGCACGTCGGCTTTCAAATAGGCATTGCGCCAGTCGTTGTCCTTGGGTTTGTAGATGTTGTCGATTGTGCGATTAGCTTCCTCTACTTTGCCCTGTTTCGTGAAGATCCCTATGAGATCGGTCTGAAGCTGGTCTTCGATGAGTTCCTTGCGCACTTTTCCCTCATCGTCTGAATCCTTAACCTCTTCCTTGCCGACCAGTTGCAAAGCGCGCTGATAGGCCTTGACGGCCTCGTCGTACTGTTTCTTTTCCTTGAACAGCCAGGCCTTCAAGTCCAAGTTCTGCCAGCTGTCCTCATTGGCTTTCACCATGTTCTCGACGAGCCGCATGGCCTCATCCATCTTGCCCTGTTTTGCGAGCGCCTTGACCATATGGCGCATGACTTCAGCCGTGAACTCGGGTCCAACCTTCTCGTGCTCAAGATCTTCGATGAACTGCTTCGCCAACTTCGCGCTGGCCTCGTATTTCTTGTTGTCATACACGGCAGCGATGATGCGCAACCTGCCGAAATATGCTTGGCGGAGTTTTTGTTCGCTTTGCAGCAGCACGGCCTGTTCGGCGCAAACTTGATAGAACCTGGTGGCGGCTTGCCATTCCTTGAGTAGGCGTGCCGCCTCTGCCAGGATAAGGGCGCCGTTGTAGTTGAGCGGCTGGTCCTGTTCCTTGGACATTTTCACAGCTTCCGCGATCAGCTTCCTGGCGTGTCCGCGATTGTCGTAGAGTGCCTTGACTTCTCCCAGCATGGGCTTATCGCCCGTCACATCATTGAGCGCGAGGATCTCTTTGCGAAGGGGATCGTCGTCCTCGGCAGCTCGAACGACCGCCGGCTCCAGGACCAGACTCAACATGGTGGTAACGGCCAAGCCCACAATGATTCTTGCGTGCACGCTTCTCATGACCCTTTCTCCGCTGGGAAGTTCGATGGGCGTCTGTATCCAACCCCATACTAGCGAAGACTGCCTTTGCATGCCACACGGGATTACCAGCGCGCGACTCCTCTACATGGGGAGCCCATTTTGACTTTCACGCCGGGAAAACCTAAAGTCCAGGAGGCAGGGTGCATCCCGCCTCATTGTTAAGACAGACAAGCTGGCTATTTTCGGCAACTGCCCAACGAGAAGTTCATGGCGCATGAGGTTCCGCTCGGAGCCGGTCTGGAACCGTACCCCGGTTACCGCCTCACTCGGCGAATTGGCAGCGGTGCATGCGGCGAAGTGTGGGAAGCTGCGTTCCCCCCCGGGAAGAATCGAGCGCTCAAGTTCCTCCGTTGCGGCCGCCGCGAGCTGGCCGTACGCGAAATCCGTTCGCTCCAGGCTATTCGCCACCTGCGTCACCCGCGCCTAGTCCATATCGACAATGTTTGGTGCTACGATGGCTATGTCGTCGTCGAGATGGAGCTGGCGGACGGCAGCCTTGCAGATTTGCTGGACGCTTACTGGTCCATATTTCAGACCCCGATCACTGCTGAACACGCCTGCGTTCTTCTATCCGAGGCAGCAGAGGCCCTGGACCATCTCAACAAGCGTCAGCACCATATCAACGATAGCTACGTGGCGATTCAGCATTGCGATGTGAAGCCAAGCAACCTCTTGCTCTTCGGGGAATCGTTGAAGGTCGCAGATTTCGGCCTCTCCTCCTGCCTGATCGCACATCTTGAAACGCGCTCGCGCGCGGGCACCCTGGATTATTGTGCCCCCGAAGTTTTCCGGGGACAGTTGAGCAACCAGACCGACCAGTACGCGCTCGCCGTGACTTACTGCCTCATACGCGGCGGCCGGTTGCCTTTTGATGATACTCCTGCCTTTTTCCAGTCCAGTTATATACGTCCTGCACCCGACCTGACCATGTTGCCCGAAACGGAACGGCCGATTCTGGCGCGGGCACTGCACCCGGTGCCGCAGAGCCGCTGGCTGTCGTGCGGGGAACTCATGGACCACCTCTCAATCGCCATTTGCGCGCGTGCAGCCCTGGAAGAAGGGGCCTCGTCCGTGAAGGATCGTCGCGGGCGTGCGCATCTCGCTGCGCCCGAATGAATCGAGTGCGCCCCACGCTCGAGGATCAGGAGAAGAGTTCGCGATGTTCTCGGCGTTTTTTGCTTTGGCGGCATTGTCGCCTGGCCGGCAGCGAACTTTTCGCCAGGTGGTCGCCCTCCACCTTGTCACCCTTCTGGGATGCGTCGGCTGGACCTGCTACTCTCCCACACAGGCAGCTCCTCTTGTTGGATATGTGCTGTTGTCGGCCGGGATGGTGGAAGGCGCGGCATTGGTCGGTTGGCGCCTGACACAGCTGCCCAAGAGCCAGTCTCTGGAGTTTCTGCTCGTCAGCCCAATGAGACCCTTCGGTTTGTTCCTTGCCGAAGCGCTGGTCGGCCTGGCTCTGCTGGCGCTCGTGACCCTTTCGGGTTTGCCGGTGCTTGTCCTCCTGATGGACAACGGCATCCTTCAGCCGCTCGATCTCGTGCCGTTCCTAGTCATGCCCTACACATGGGGGGCGGTCGTCGGACTTGGATTGACCGCCTGGGCGTATGAGACTCTCACCCTACGTCGCTGGGCCGAGAGGTTCTTTCTGGTCGCGGTGGTCCTTTATCTGATTGTCGGTGTTCTGGCGGGAGAACATCTAGGACGCTGGATCGGCTGGCTGCCGGGAAGTCTGGGGCCGCTCGTGCTGAACAGCGTCGAATCCTTTCACCGGTACAATCCATTTGCCGTAATTAAATTCTGGCTGGAGGAGGACCTTCCCAGCAGTGTAGATCGGATGCTTGGTGTCGAGATCGTCGCCGTTATCTGCGCCGGCCTCCTTGTCATTCGGGCGGGCTGTCGCCTGCAGGGGCATTTTCATGATCGTCACTACAGGCCCGCGGCGCTCCGTGGCCGCAGCTTGAAAGGTTGTCCTGACGACCGGCCCCTGTCCTGGTGGGCAGTGCGTCGCGTGACAGAGTACTCTGGCAGGGTCAATCTCTGGCTGGCCGGCGGATTCGGCATCCTTTATGCCCTGTACACGATTGCCGGGCAGAACTGGCCCAGCTGGTTGGGCCGGCGCATCTTCATGATCTTCGACGATGCCGGCGGGGTGCCGATGTGGGCAACCGCGCTCGTGGTGCTGGCGGCAGTGCCGGCTGCATTTCAATATGGGCTGTGGGATAGCAACAAACAGGAGCGCTGCCGGCGGCTGGAGCTGTTGTTGCTGAGCCGCTTGACAGCGTACGACTACTGGCAGGCAGCCGCGGCGGCAGCCTGGCAGAGGGGGCGGGGTTATTTTGCGGTGGCTTTGCTTCTTTGGACGGCAAGCGCCTTGACGCAACCGGGCGGCGTGACCGCCGCCATTGCGGCCGGGGCGACAGGCGTTCTGCTGTGGGCTCTTTATTTCGCGGTTGGCTTCCGCGGTTTCGCGCGCGGCGTACGCGCCAACAGCATGGGGATCTGGCTGACGATCGCTCTCCCGGCGGGAGCATGCCTGTGCCATCGGCTTGGTTGGACCAGGTTGGCGGCTTTATTGCCACCCGGCACAGTCTACTACTCGGCAGGGCTTTTCCAGGCGTACCTATGGCTCCCGGGAGCCTTGCTGGGCGCCATTCTGGCGCTGATCGTCACGAGGCGAACGCTGGCATCGTGTGAGGAAGAGTTACGAGGTTGGTACGACAAAAATCACGGGCGCTTGATCGCCGATTGAATACGCGCCGTCCACGGTATACTCCGAGTTTCCTCAACGAGGTTGACCATAATTGGGCGGCGGAGTCGTTGCCGGGGGAGCGCAGCAGTTCGGCTGGTAACTCACCGGGGCGCAGGCAGTCGGAGCAGGCGCACAGCAGGTTGGAGCACCATATGGCTGGGCATAGGCCACCGGTTGAGGTGAGCAATGGTGTTCGCACCAAGAGCAACAACCCGACAACCCCAGCAGCGCCACGAGCGCAGCGCATCCCCCTGACCATTTCTTGAGCATTGCGGTCCCTCCTCCCTTCGAACCGATCAACCCTTGACGGTGACTTGGGTCGGCAAATGCCGTCAAGGGACCGAAAGCCATACCGAGCTGGGATAAGATGGTCAAGACCAGATGACCCGCGTTTGGGTTCCTAACATAACCGACAGGAAGGCCGCCGCTTCACCAACCAGGGACAAGGCGCTACCATGGCCTACACACCCATCCTTGCAACACTTGGTTATGTCTTTTCCCCGGATGGCCGGCGCGTGTTGCTGGTCCATCGCAATCGGCGTCCGGAGGATGCGCATTTTGGGAAATACAATGGCCTGGGCGGCAAGCTCGAGCGCGGGGAGGATGTGGTCGCTTGCTTGCGCCGCGAAATCCGCGAGGAGTCGGCCCTGGAATGCGATGAGTTGGTCTTACGCGGCACGATCAATTGGCCGGGTTTCGGCAAGCATGGTGAAGACTGGTTCGGCTTCATTTTTCGCATCAACCGGTGGAGCGGCGAGCCCCTGAAGGAAAACTCGGAAGGCACGCTGGCTTGGATTGAAACGGAACGGCTGCTCGATCTGCCGCTCTGGGAAGGGGACCGCTTTTTCCTGCCACTTGTGATCGAGCACAGTGAACACCAGTTCCACGGCGTGATGCCGTACCAGGATGGCCGGCCCCTGGCGTGGAGCTACAGCCTCGTGTAGGTGAATGTTCTTAGCACTAGGTCAATGCTCGACTGACCGTTTGACTCGTGCCCCACGCCTCAGACGAAAGATAAAGATGAAGATTAGGATTCGGAAGAGGATGAAGAGCAAGAGCAGGAGAAGGAGAAGGAGAAGGAGCAGGAGTCCCTAGGCAGCGCAGGCAGGACATCCTGCTCTCACTCTTAATCGTGCTCTTCATCCTCTTCCTAATCCTAATCTTCCTCCTAGGTCTTACTCTTCTTGTTCCGCAAGTCGAAGCCTCGCGTAACACTAGCGGCCAGGGCTATTTGGCCCGATTGCCTGTCTCCGCAGGCCGCTGCACCAAGCTATCAATGACTTGCCGCACCCAGCGCGCACGACGCTTGTCGTGCCGTACGACAACGCGAGATCATTTCGCCTTATCCTTGGCCTGGTCAACCGGCTGAAACCAGTAGATTCCCTGGCCCGAAGACGAGTAGGTCATGTAGTAGATCTCTCCCTGTTCGTCTTCTCCAAAGGACATGATGGGGACGCCTCGATCCTTGATGGGCTGGTTGGCAACGACCCGCTTCTGGGCGTCGGAATAACGGAGAGCCCAGATCTTGCCGGCGACGTAGTCGCCATAGACATAGGCCCCGTTGAGTTCCGGCAAGCGCGTGCCGCGAAAGACGAGGCCGCCCGTGATCGACTTGCCCACGTCGTGATGGTATTCCCAGATGGGTTCGATAAATGCCGGTTGCGCCCCCAGGCCCTTCTGGCCAAACGGGTGCAGGCCCTCGCGACGATTCCAGCCATAGTTGCCGCCGGCGGTGAGGATGTCGATCTCCTCGTACAGGTTCTGACCGACGTCCGCCGCCCAGAGTGCCCCGGTTTTGCGGTCGAACGCCATTCGCCAGATGTTGCGCAGGCCATAGGCCCAGATTTCCGGGCGAGCGCCCTGGTTGTTGACGAATGGATTGTCCTTGGGGATGGCATAGTTCTTGCCGGCGTCCTTGTGATCGACGTCGATCCGCAGGACTTTCCCGAGAAACGTTTTCAAGTTCTGGCCGTTGCCGAAAGGATCGTTGGCGGCGCCGCCGTCTCCCAGGGCGAAGTAGAGGTAGCCGTCTGGCCCAAAGCAGAGCGTGCCGCCGTTGTGATTCCAAAATGGCTTGGACACGCGAAATAGCTCTTCTTCCGAAGCGGGGTCGGCCACGTTTGGATCATCGCTACGCACACGAAAACGGGACAGGACGTTTGTGTGGCTCCCCTTCTTCAGTGTGTAAAAGACGAAAAATTCGCCGTTCTTCTTGTAGTTGGGATGGAATGCCAGGCCCAGGAAGCCCTCCTCATTCTGATTGTCGTTGTAAACGACCCGGTCCTGCAAATCGAGAAAGACCTTGGTCTTGGTGGCCTGCTGATTGTTGGGGAAGACGTGGATAACGCCTTGTTCCGTGGCGACGAAGACCCGGTTGCTGCCGTCGCCCGCGTGCGTCAGCACAACAGGACGAAGTGGCTGCACGACGCCCTTTTCATCCTCGCCTTTCCAGCCGGCCCACTTGAGGAGGGGGAAGGCGAGCACGCTCTCCAGCGGCAGTGGTGATTCATCCACGGGGGTGCCGGGCGCCATGGCAAGCAGGGATGTGATGGTCCCTGCCCTGGTGTCGGGAACGTACAGATAGTGGCCAGTCGGGTCGTTGCAGAGTTTGCCCGGCGCCTGAAACCCAGCCGCGACCTGGACTGGCTTTTCCCCTGGACGAGGAAAGACAAGGACCTTGCCGCCCCGGGCGTCGGTGATATAAAGTCGGCCGAACTTGTCCCACGCCAGGCTGTCCGCACCGCCCAGACCATCCGCGAGTTTCTCGGTGCTCCCATCAGCAAGCTTGATGCGGTGCAGTTCACCCGTGCCGAAATCCGCGACGAGGAGGTGGCTCGCTCCGTCGAGCGCCAACCCCGTTGGGAGATTCAGTTGCGGCCAGCGCTTGGCATCGGTCACCACCGAGACTTGCCCGCCGGGGCTAATGCGGAAAATGGCGCCCTCCTTGCCGTGCAGGTCGCCGGAGTCGCTGACATAGAGGATACCGCTCTCCTGATCGACGGTGAGACCATTGAGGTATCTTGGCGGAGTGGGGAAAGCGCTGGCCGGAACGAACACTTCAGCCTTGCCTTTGCGATCGATGCGCCAGATGCGTTTCTTGTCGGCAACGTAGAGCCATTCCTGGAAAGCTGCCAGGCCCTTGGGATCGTCCAATCCTGTCGCGAAGGGTATGGCGCGATTCTTGTCAAGCACGAGCACCGCGCCGTCGCCGTCCTTGTCGTATTCCCCGATCACGCTGACAAACACTCTGCCGTCGCCGCTCACAGCGACTGCGGCCGGCTTGTTCAGCCCGGTGATGATCGCCTCGGCAAAAGGGGCCTTGGCGCTCGCTGGTGATGCCACGATCAAGAATACGCCGGCTATCCAGAGGGTCCTTTTCATATCAGCCTTTCATCCAATCCGAAAATTCCTGTCCACATCGAACCGGTTTCTTTACCTGTTCTTCATTCGCACACTTCTTAGCCCCGACAGGTCGCAGGTAAACAAGGATTTGAGTTGGTGCCTTTATCGCCGATTTCCGCAGGGGGGAAATGATTAACATTTTAGCGAGCGGCGTGCTGGATTTTTCCGTGTTTCCTCGGGGGAAGTGTTAATCGTTTTTGGTAGTTAGGGGTTGCATGGGCGGCTCTCCAA
>Ga0316363_10000245_pt1 | contig 84381 bp, 71 predicted proteins | sample Sb_taG_3_FD_200459 | JGI IMG/M metagenome (GOLD analysis project Ga0316363, IMG submission 200459) | Peat soil microbial communities from Weissenstadt, Germany - Sb_50d_a_PC metaG (v2) (version 2) | ecosystem: Environmental > Terrestrial > Soil > Wetlands > Peat | place: Germany: Weissenstadt...
GGCTGAGCAGGTTGGCGCAAGTGACGCGGTTTGTGTCCATGACAAAGGTTTTAGCGCCAGGCCCCCGCCCTGGACAGCTGTCGGGACGTTATTTTTGTAAAAGGGAATTCTTCACAGGCTCTCAGCACTGGACTGGGTGGCAGTTCGAGGCGAGAAAGACACACCTTTTGCAGCCGTGGGCATACCCAAGCCGATTCTGCACGTCGAGCTACCCAAGATGGCTAAGAACTATGATGCCGTGATCATCGATGGGCCGCCGCGCGTTTACAACGTGGCAAAAAGCGCTGTCATGGCCAGCGATGCCGTGCTCATCCCGGTGCTGCCGTCGCAGTTCGACGTCTGGGCCGCCGAGGAAACGGTGAAATTGCTGGAAGAGTGCGCCACCTACAACAAGCATCTCAAGGCCGCTTTCGTCATCAACCGCAAGATAACGAACACGGCTATCGGTCGGGATGTAGTCAAAGCCTTGAAACAGTACCCGCAACCGGTGCTCAAGACGACTATCTGCCAGCGAGTGGCGTTCGCCGAGAGCGCCCGCGGACGGACGGTATTGGAACTGGACGCCGACAGCGCGGCGAGCAACGAAATCCAGTTGCTGGCCAAGGAGGTCATGAAATTCGCGTCATGACCAGCAAACCCAAGAAAAAACAGGTTGATTTCAGCGTGCGGCCGAGGGCGAACAAGGAGCAGCTGCCTGCCACGGCTGATGAATGGGTGCAGGACGGCAACGAGCCGGAGAAGCCAGCCAAGCAGGAGGAGGGGCCGCAGAAGCGGCTTACCTTGAACCTGCCGGCCGAATTGCACACGGCCTTCAAAGGCCGCTGCGTCCGCGAAGGAGAAACGATCCAGGACAAGGTGCGGGTACTGATCGAGCGCGAGCTGGCCGCCACCCAGGACAAGCCAGACTCGGTCTGACGCCGCGGATGAGGTCGCCATGCTTTCCCGTACCGGACGGGATGAGAGGGGAGGCGGAGGTGACTTCACCATTCTGCCTTCCGCCCACCCGGTGCGCATTATCCTGGTTAACCCATGTGATTTCGTTTGATTCCCAACGCTTCCTGCTCTAATGTCCCGTTGGAATTCGCTGTTTCGTCGCCATCGGCATTGATTCGGCCCGGCGTCGAAAAGCGTTGAGAACGAACAAATAAACGGGGATAAAGCCCATGAACTTGCCCAAAGACGATCATCAACTCGGCCTTTCCGCCGGCGAGTTTGCGGACATACTGATTCACGAGCGACGCGACACCATGCAACCGTGGCTGCACAATGACGGCTACCTGAACTGAAGCAACGGGGCGACATGGCGGAGGAGATGACAAGGATGACACTGACTCCGCAACAGAGGCGGCTCCTCGACACGTCGGTTGCTATCCGCTCGGACCCGCCCGAACGCATCGACTTTCTGCACACAGTGCAATGCCAGATCGGAATTCCTTATCGCAATCCCGGCGACAGCGTGCGCGAATGGGACCGCAAGCAGGGCCACGCCTCGCTGCGCATCGAGGCCGGATCGGTCATTGACCCCGAAACCGGGAATTTCGTCCATGTAGGCCTGCCTTATGGCGAGAAGCCCAGGCTGGTACTCATCCACATGGCGACTGAAGCCGTCCGCACCGGCTCGCCAGTGGTTGACGTGGAAGAATCCATGACTGCGTTTGCCCGATCACTGGGTCTTGAAACCAACGGCCAGCAGCTCAAGTCACTCAAAGACCAGCTGGCCCGCCTGGCAGCCTCAACCGTCCGCATGGGGACTGTGGAGGAGGGGAGGGCGGTCCAGGTGAATACCCAGTTCGTCAGTGCCTTCGACCTGTGGTTCCCCAGGCAGGCCGACCAGCGCGTACTCTGGCCGTCGACGGTTCGCCTTAGCGAAGAGTATTTTCAAAGCCTCGGCCAGCACGCCGTGCCGCTTGACCACCGGGCGGTCGCGGCACTGGCGTCGTCGTCCATGGCCCTCGACATCTATGCCTGGCTGGCTCAGCGGCTGCACCGGGTCCCAACCGGGAAGCCCCAGTTTATCGCCTGGGATTCAATGCACGAGCAGTTCGGGCAGGGATTCGCCCGCATCCGCGATTTTCGCCGCAAGTTCCTCCAGACCCTACACCAGGTCGGCTCGGCATACCCGGCGGCGAAGCTTTCGACTGATGATGGCGGCCTCACCCTGTCGCACAGTCCGCCGCCCGTTGCGCCGCGGCTGAATGTCCCAAAACTGCTGTGACCGTGCTTAGTCACTCAACTGAAACTGGTCAACCCTCTGAAAACACTGGAAACCGCCACGGTAAGTTGGTCGCGCTCTAGGCCATTGGCAGCGGCCGCTCGATCACGAAGCAGGATGAGGGGAGGGAGGGGGCAGGTGTCCGGTAAGCGATTGAACGGCCAAGATGTAGCCACGGTAACTTGGTCGCGCTTTTCCGGGAGTGCCGGTTGGGACAACCGGCCGGAAGGAGGAAGTTATCCACGGTAACTTGGTCGCGGGGGCCACGGTAACTTGGTCGCGCCCCGTACAGAAAAGTGCGGATCACGCCACGGTAACTTGGTCGCCCAAACCTATAGTAATATTACCTATAGCTTACTTACCTGTAGTTTATCGCCGATTTTCTGTGGATAACCCGACCCTTCATCGAGGTGCCCGAAATCATTCAAGTGGCATTCAGGTAACCGAGAAGGACCACGCCCTCCCATTCGCACACAAATCAAACAGGAAGAGAATAAAGGGGAGGGAGCTACCTTTTGCACTCCAAGGATACGTTCACGCTTCTCTGGCCTCTTATGGAGCTTCTTTCCATACCTTGACCTTCCTGCATAGACAGCACTGCTGTCGGCGCAGCGCGCCGTGTTACTGTGCGGGAAGGTTATTCATGATGTATTTCAATCAACTCCGTCGACTGGCTTATCAGGAGCCGCGGCTTATCACACTCACACTGTCTTCCAGGAAAGAAGCTTCAATGCGGCCACAGCCAGAAGGCCGTGGAGAACTTCCGTTGCTTGAAGGCGAAGAATACGAAGCATTCAAGCTTCAATGCGGCCACAGCCAGAAGGCCGTGGAGAACAACAGGTACGAAACTATTTCGAGATAGTGTCGAGATGCTTCAATGCGGCCACAGCCAGAAGGCCGTGGAGAACGCCAGCGATACGAAGCCGTGCCGCAAATCGTTCCCGGGCTTCAATGCGGCCACAGCCAGAAGGCCGTGGAGAACCTGACGGCTTCGTGAATGTCAGGCAGCAGCTTGTCAAGCTTCAATGCGGCCACAGCCAGAAGGCCGTGGAGAACGCTGAATCAGTGGTTCGTGGCCGTGTGGTATATCGCGCTTCAATGCGGCCACAGCCAGAAGGCCGTGGAGAACGCCTCGACCTGCAGCCGATCTATGACCATTTCGTGAGCTTCAATGCGGCCACAGCCAGAAGGCCGTGGAGAACGCCCTGGGCGTGCCCCGCGGCGTCGCTACCTGCCAGGCTTCAATGCGGCCACAGCCAGAAGGCCGTGGAGAACGCGCTATTGGGTCGAAGGGCCCGTCAACGACAAGGGTGCTTCAATGCGGCCACAGCCAGAAGGCCGTGGAGAACGCCCGTGCCGGGGGCGACGAGCCCACAGTGAACAGGCTTCAATGCGGCCACAGCCAGAAGGCCGTGGAGAACGTCGGGGCTTGGCTGTTAGTAAGGTCCTGCAAGGAGCTTCAATGCGGCCACAGCCAGAAGGCCGTGGAGAACAACAGGTACGAAACTATTTCGAGATAGTGTCGAGATGCTTCAATGCGGCCACAGCCAGAAGGCCGTGGAGAACGTTGGCAATGCACCACACGGCCACGAACCACTTATGCTTCAATGCGGCCACAGCCAGAAGGCCGTGGAGAACGGCGAGCACCATGGATGGCTCCCGCAGTCCTGCGAAGGCTTCAATGCGGCCACAGCCAGAAGGCCGTGGAGAACTTGATCAACTTATCCGGCATCGACCTGGACCTCAAGCTTCAATGCGGCCACAGCCAGAAGGCCGTGGAGAACGCGATGCGTCCGTCCGTCATGACCAAGTGGCAACGGCTTCAATGCGGCCACAGCCAGAAGGCCGTGGAGAACCACCGAGGAGCGGTTTACAATTACGCCCAAGGGCACGCTTCAATGCGGCCACAGCCAGAAGGCCGTGGAGAACTTAGCAACTTCGCTGTGGTCGTTCGGGTCTTTGGCGCTTCAATGCGGCCACAGCCAGAAGGCCGTGGAGAACGTTCAAGCGTTGCCGGGTGCACTTCTGGAACAAGGCTTCAATGCGGCCACAGCCAGAAGGCCGTGGAGAACGTCGTCGGGCTCCCAACCGGGCTGCAACTCCATAGCGCTTCAATGCGGCCACAGCCAGAAGGCCGTGGAGAACCATGAGCTGGCCCGCAATCCCCTACGCGGTCAAGTAGCTTCAATGCGGCCACAGCCAGAAGGCCGTGGAGAACAACGAAGACGCGTTCGAGAACCGAGGATAAGCGTGCTTCAATGCGGCCACAGCCAGAAGGCCGTGGAGAACGCGACGAGCCCCAATAACGTGAACAACACGGGGCACATGCTTCAATGCGGCCACAGCCAGAAGGCCGTGGAGAACTTCAGTAGCTTCGCTCATCGTTTCTCTCCGCAAGAGCTTCAATGCGGCCACAGCCAGAAGGCCGTGGAGAACAGCCTTGGACTCGCTGGCGCAAGCAAACAGCATGCAGAGCTTCAATGCGGCCACAGCCAGAAGGCCGTGGAGAACGGATTATGGTCGAACCGAGGCGGCAGCAACTCTCAGGCTTCAATGCGGCCACAGCCAGAAGGCCGTGGAGAACTTTCCTGATCCAGGGCAACGAAGAGGAATTGATCGCGCTTCAATGCGGCCACAGCCAGAAGGCCGTGGAGAACCATTGCCTCAGCCGGCGGCTTGTCGGCCGCCCCGTCGCTTCAATGCGGCCACAGCCAGAAGGCCGTGGAGAACACCTGAACACCGCGATGGGCGACGGAGACGACGACGACGCTTCAATGCGGCCACAGCCAGAAGGCCGTGGAGAACTTCGAGCGTGCGGTCTTGTTCGAGGCGAATTCCCACAGGCTTCAATGCGGCCACAGCCAGAAGGCCGTGGAGAACCAGAGTCGCCGCGTCCAGGTAGACATTGCCATAAAGGCTTCAATGCGGCCACAGCCAGAAGGCCGTGGAGAACCACGCAGCTCAGTGTCCCCGCCACGCCCATCGATCGCTTCAATGCGGCCACAGCCAGAAGGCCGTGGAGAACCGGCACCATCGAAGGCATTCACGATGCTCTCAAGGAGCTTCAATGCGGCCACAGCCAGAAGGCCGTGGAGAACCTCGCGCTGGCAAGCGATCGCCGCCGTGATCTGCGCCGCTTCAATGCGGCCACAGCCAGAAGGCCGTGGAGAACCGGGAATACCTGGACCTGATGGACGCCGTGATGGAGGCTTCAATGCGGCCACAGCCAGAAGGCCGTGGAGAACAGCCAAACGTGCTCTGCCTCCTGCGCCGCCGTAGTGCTTCAATGCGGCCACAGCCAGAAGGCCGTGGAGAACCGGACGGGCCCTACCTTGATATCGAGCTCACCAAGGCTTCAATGCGGCCACAGCCAGAAGGCCGTGGAGAACTGGGCAGTGACCGGCTGGAAATAGATAACCTCTTCGATTCAATGCGGCCACAGCCAGAAGGCCGTGGAGAACCGCTCGCGTTGCAAGCGGTGGATTTCACGCTGGTTAGAGCGTGCTGTGCGAGCACCTGGGGAAGCTGAGAGCCAGAAGAAACAGATGAAGCCATGCCTCATTCGCTAACTCCTGTCGGCGGACGGCGTTCAGCCACGCGAGCGGCTAGCGGGCCTAAGAAACAACGCATCTCCTCAATTTTCAAAGACCTGCGCCACGGAAACCGGGCGAACACGATTTGCAGCACCTGGGCTCTCGCGTCATCGGTATGAAGAAACCGGCAGGGCTGATAGCGATCATTCGACCGAGAGGAACAGGCCCAAGCCGAAATGCGAGGCGTGGCCCAGACACAGCGGCCCCGCCACTTTGCGGTCGAACTCCAAGCGAAACCCCGTCGTCGCCAAGTTTGCGCCGGCCGCGACGGAACTGGAGCGGCCGGAACGAGCGGGTACGGCCCACGTGTTCCAGGAGAGTATAGGCGGGCGGGGCGGCGTCCGCCAGGGTGGTCGGAGCCAACAAGATATTGGCGGCGCAGTCAGCCTTGGCTTTCTTCGGCGAGGACTGTATGCCTACTTCATGCGATGGCCACCGCCGTCGTGAAATTTGGGGTCTTGCCGACCAGAATCCTCTGCAAACGAAAAACGGCAAAAACTCCAAAGTCACGAAACACGACTGGATCAATTGCTTCTGCGCAGCACTCCGGGAGCCCGAGCATCGAAGTTGCAGCGTCGCTGGTCAGCGGTTGCCGCCACAGCGGCCATGTCCAAAAGGTGTTGTTGGCACGGTTGCCTTTGAAACCGCGGGTCGCCAAACGATCGCCAGCGGCGAACGACGGAAACAATGGCCATGCTTCGAGTGCTAGCCGGTTGGCCCCAAGCATGCCGCCGCGCTTCTTGCGTGTCGGGTCGCCGGAAGGCATGTGCCATTGGTGTGCATGGCGGCGGTCCTCGCTTGGTTCCCAGTGCAGCGACTGGTTGTCCAGGGCGTCGGCATAATCCCACGGTGCGAACAGTGAGCGGCGCAAATGTTCGGATGTCGTCCGCATCATGATCGACCTTAGATTCCCTAGCAGGTAATCACGCCGCACCGTTTGCAGCTGGCTGGCGCCATCCGGGACGGATTCACAAATGAGAGCCGTCACCCAATCCAGGTAAGGGCGCTCCGAAGCGCCGCGGTTGCGGCAATGCTTGCGTATTCTCTCGGCCAGCTGATGGTCCTCATTTTCCAGCATATCGACGACCCACCCGGCGGAGTGATCACGCGGGGATCGGGGAAGGTGCTCGGCCAGGAAATCAGCGAATGCGGCCGGTGCTGGCGGCGGAGCGGCCAAGTGCAATACCGGCGTAAGGGCCGAAGCATTGGTACCCCACGACAAGGCCACAGGACCGGCTAGCCACGAAGGACTCTTTTGGGATTTCGCCAAGACCTCAACGGCGACGAGTGCGCCCACTGCGGCCAAGAACGCAAGCGGGTTCGCGCCGTCAAGTCCAATGAGCGGGAACGGGTACGATTGGCGCAATTTTGCAAAGGAGGGGAAAGACATCGGCTTTACATTAGGCGGCTTCGTTTCCGCATCTTTATCCTCTTGTTCGGCCCGGCTTTGGGCGTGGTCGGCGAGGCGGAAGATCGCTTCGCGATAAGCCGCCCCCCACCAGCCGAAGCTGCGGACCACGCGCCAGAAGCGTTCCGGCAACTCGGCATTCCAGGCGGCAATTTGCTGGGCGGCCGTGGGCAATTCAAAGGTTTGCCCGAACAGCTCGGGAGTCTTGAAGGGTTTCTTCGCTGCGTCGTTCTCCTCGGCCGAACCGGCGAACGGACGGCCGCAGCCGTGGTGCGTGGCGATCAAGTGCAGCAGCAAATCGTCTTCGGTTTTCGTGGCGACAAGCGCCGCGGACAGCAATTCGTGGCGGGCGCCGGATGGGTAGCGGTGGACCTCCCGCGCCTCGTCGCGTTCCCGTTTTGTTCGAGGCGATCGCGCGGACTTGGCGAGGTCGTCGCCGACCGCGGTTCGCGGCGATGACTGCTTGAGCATCGCCTGGAATCGCGGATCGAGCTTGCCAAGGTCGTGCCATAGCCCGGTTTGGTAGTAAAGGTCGGCGTCGAGGCCGCAACCGGCGGCGAACCCCTTCGCGTGTTCGGCTACACCGCGCGAGTGGTCTATGAGCGTGACGGCTTGCCCGCGGAACGACTCGGCCGGTTCGCTGTCGTCGAGGTGCGTCGGGTCGAACTGGCGAAGGCGACGTTTGCCGGTGACGACGGACCCACCGAGCGGATGCGAGTCCACGTCGCGGGTCTTGGCGGCTTTCAGCGATTTGACAGCCCATCTCAGCCATGCTGGCGAATCGTCCGTGAGCCTGTCTTCGACCGCTCCGATGGCTTCGCTCACCAAAGTTATTTCTTCGGCTCGCCCGGCGCCGTCAGGGATGTTCAGTTCAGGCAGACGCAAGAGCGCTTTGTCCCGCGATCGTTGGAACGCTTCTTCGGCGTAGTCGGATGGAGTCTCTCCAATGAAGTCGCAGAGCGAAGACACGTCCGGGGCTGAACAGGGAATCACGTACACCTGATTCGGCCTGATTTCTTTCGGTTCGGAAATGCTCGTGCTCTTCTCCGGCCCGCGCCAGCAGAGGGCGAAGCGTCCGGCCACATCCTCTTTGTCATCCTCCGGCGTAAAGGCTTCGCCTTCCACATCGCCGGATTGATCGTCGATGGCTTCGCCGGCCAGCCACTTCCTGAACACGCTGATTGGCACCGGCGCCGCTTCGGACGACGACGGCGGACAGAGGGAAACGATGTCGGCCCACTTCGCGGAATCATTGCCGAGGTCGCTGCGGAACACCACCTGCACGTCCGGCTGACCGGGTTTCGACGGGCCATGAAGGAATAAAGCCGGGTCGGGATCGGGCGTCGGTCTCGGGTTCGTCTGGACCCAGCAATCGAGGTGGGCCGGGAAGAGCACGGGCGCGTCCGACGACGGAGCGGTAACTGCGACGCGGATTTCGGCCGATGTTTCGTCCCACTTCTTGCGGATGGAGGAGACGCCGAAGTCGATCCGCGGAACACCATCGTCGCTCTTACCGTCCGCGTGATCCTGCAGCCACTTCCAAGTGTCTGGCAAGCTGTTTCCGTACACTGCATCGCGTTCGTTGTCCTTCTCTCTCGGCTCGACCTGATCGCCACGAATGACGACGACCGCTTTCGCAGTCGCCCGCTTGGCCACACGGTTGAGGCGACCGAACCGCTGCCGCAGAGCATCGAGGCTCGCGCACTCGGTCACGAGTGCGTGGAAGTCGAAATCGGCCCCACATTCCAGGCACTGTGTCCCGATGACGAATTTCGGCGGTGCGCCGTTGGCATTCGACAGCAGCGGTCTCAACCTCTCGTCAAACAGCTTATCACGGTCGAGGGGCCGCATCCGGCCCGTGAGCAACACTGCATCGCTGCCTATCTTCTTGCATAATTCGCGGGCCGTCTTCACGCGATTCACGATGATGCCGACACAGGCGAATTCGTTCGACAGCTCACGGGCGTGTTTCTCAAGCACTTTTACCAACTCGGCCGTGGCGTTCCTTCCTTTTGCTTTCTCGGTGACCACGAGCGTTGCCGACTTGCTTGCAGTGATGCGCTTGCCGAGTACCGGGTCTTCATGGTCCTTTTCGTCGGCACGGATGATCTGGTCCTCCGCTACTTCGCCGCTCGGCGTCGCTGTGATCGACACAAACTGGAATGGGGTCGATGGCTCGTTCCACCTACGGTAGTTTTCGACCGCCTGCATCGTCTGGTCGAACGGCTTCGCGCAGTGGGCCTCATCGAGCAAGATTAGCGCATCGTTCCCGATCAGCCCGGCATGGATCGGCTTCATCGAATCGGAGACGCCATACCCACGGAACAATAACCGCGAACCTACTTGATCGACCGTTGAGGCGATGACGATAGGTTGCAGCGGGGAGCGCGTCCACGCCGTTTCCCGATACATGCCGCCACGGAGGGCGTAACAGTCGAGTGGGCTGACCTCGTACCAGGCTCGTTCGTCGTCGGTCAATTTTTGGATTAACTTCTGCCGCTTTCCTGCATCTGGTTCGTCTTGAATCGCCCATCGTTTTTCGAGAAATCGTTGCCTGTCGCCAGAAGTGAGTTGAAGCCAGCCCGGTTCAGCGATGTCGCGGAGGGAGTCTGCACACTCCCGCAATACCCCATGATTGGACCGATCTAGCGCTTTCGCCAGCTTGTTGGCGTGCAAGGAAGCCTGATCGACAACAATGCGACGGTCTACGACTAAGAAGATGCGGCGCGCTGCGTTCTCTTGTTGGCACCCCAACGCGAACACGGCGATGTCGATGCACGCGGTCTTGCCGGCGGCGGTCGGCAAGGCGATGGCGCGCGGCCAGGTGCCGTCGCATACGCGCTTCGCCAAGCGGCTTTGCCACGGGAACGGGTCAAAGCCGTGGACGGCTCTGTAGAACTCCGCGAATTGCTCGAGCTGGGGCAAGCTCACGATTTGTCCTCCTCCAACATTGGCCGGCAGGCGCCGTAGCCGGAGTACCGGCCGGCGCCGATGAGCACCGGGCCGCGAACCGGCATGGGAAATTCAATCTCGGCATGAGTGAGCGGCCGCGGCGGGCGGGCCTGTCGCGGCTTGACGTGGAAGGCCCTCGAATGCGGTACGCCTCGCATTAGCGGGGCGAAGCTGACCCGCACGGCCACCGGGTTGGGATATCCGGCATCGACGCACGCCTTCGCCACAACCTCTTCGGTCGTTAGCCCGCGCCGCGGGAATAGCGGCAACATGACCGGTGTTACGGTCTTCCATATGCGGTGCGGGTGCGTCCAGGTGAAAGTCTTCAGTGTGAACTGGCGGCGCCCCTCCGGGCGTTCGTCGAGTTCCAGGTCGAACTTGCCGATTTCGCGGTTCCCCAAATGCGGGTTGCGAATCGTCAGAGATAAGAAGGGTACGCCAGGCTCGATCTCGTGCGGATTCTTGCCGTCATGGGCGCCGAGCAACTCGAACAGCCGTTCGGTGTGTTCAAAGTCACGCGGCACCACGACTGCAACGCCGAGTAAGTGTCCGTCGGCGTGTTCGTGATCTACGTACCCAAGGGGTAGAAGCGCGGGCCGTGATTGCCTGCTTGGCGTGCCGTCGGCGGCATGCCCACTGGTCCATTCCGGGGCGTTTGTGCCGTGACGGCGCATCAGTTCGATGCGGATCGCGTTTCCGATGATCCCGCACGATTCCAGGGCGTAGCGGCGATTGCCGGGAAGTTCACGCAGCACGAAGATGCCGGGGTCGAAAGGGCCGTCGAAAATGGTTTCGGTTGGTTCTCGCGTAGCCGCCCTGTATCCCTGCCACAGCGACGGTTGAGGCCGGAGGCCTGCGTCGTAGCGACCCTTCAAGTATGCCAACCGGCCACCGGCGAACATTCGCAGGTGGTGCGCGGCCGAATTGTCGTCAGGAATGAGCGTCGGCTTCGGCGGCTGATCTTCGGCCCACATTCGCACGGGCGATGCTGAGTGACCTAGGTAAGTCACCAGCGCGCACACCTTCTCTAGCGCTGGCCGCAGATTAGCGGGAACATCGACATCCCAGATGAGGAAAAACTTGTCCAATAGCTTGTCGTCGGTTGTGAGGGGAACGACGGCGGGAAAGTGGCGCGGCTGGCGGTTGCGGCCTATGGGTAGGCTACCCATGTGACCAAATGGCCCTTTTTTCCCTAACGGGCTGCTGTCATCGTTCACCGGCACGTAGGTTGTGAACGACGTGCGTTCCGACACTTCCACCGGCACGGCAAGCGCCGGAGCCTCGAGCGTCTCCAGCCACTCCAAGGCTTCGCGTTGGGCGGCGTCCTCGCCCGCTTCGCCCCAAGCGGCCACCAGAGCCAGGAACACGCGATCCGGATGCGGCGGCCATTCCGGCTCTTCGCGATTGTCCCACCGCGACATGATCACGCGCCGCATCAACAGTTCGATACCGATGGCGAACATTATTAGCCCCCCTCGGCGTGGGCCGCTGCGATTTCCATGCTCTTCTTCACCAGGGTGACAAGATCGGCCGAGGGCGCGAGGAGGATTTCCTCGAGGCAGATTGGCAGCTTAGCCTTCTGCACCGCCGCGAGTGCTTCCTTGTAGAGCTTTATGGCGGTCGCTTTGTCCAATGCGAAGGACGAATCCGTGTCGCCAGGTTTGCCGAGTAGGTCCCAGGTGACTGTATCTTTCGCTCGCAAGATGCACCGCGACCGCAAGTCGTACCCGACTTCAACCGCGAGAGTGGCCCCGAGCAGGCCCAGGGCGGCAAGGTACGTGCGAGCCGCGTTGTCGCCCTCGGGCGAAGACTTGTCGCCCGGCTTGGCCGGGAACCGCAGCCGACGCAACGCGGGCAGCGACAGCACCGTCGTTTGCTCGGCATAGTCGATGGTGAAGCCGCCGTCAGAGATGGTTGGCGTGACGTTGCCGTGGTTCGCTTCGGACGGCTTGCCTTCTTTTCCGAGTTTTACAGGATTCTTCTTCGCGTCCGTTTCCGCGGCATCCCTGTCCAGCGTCCAACCGCCGGTTCTTGCCGCATACAGCGTGCCGCTGGTGACGCGGATGTTGAGCGGATCGATACGGCTGCTTGTCTTGACGCCGCCAACCGCATTGAAGCCGATGATTTCACTCACAATTGCACGAGCGAACTTGACGCCCAGCCCGCCGCGCGGCCCCGTGCTGTCCCACATACCGAAGACGAGGCAATGCGGCGCGTACTTCAGCAGCGGTGTGGCGTAACCAGCGGACAGCTGATCGAGTTCCTTCCCGATTTCCGACTCGCGAAACTTGGGCGGCTTCTTGCCATCGCCCAAAGTGCTGTCCCGCAGGATGGCATCCACGATGCGGTGCGGGGCCTGAAGGCTAGTTACCTTCGGCACTCCGGGGTTCTCCACCGCCGAGAAGTCCACCGACACGACCGGCAGTTCAATCTCGCTGCCCATCCACGCTTCTTGGAGGGCGAATTCCATTCGGTTCGCCTGGCTCGCCACCGAGTCGAGCAGTACGCAGGGGACAGGTCCTTCTTTACCCGTCTCGGGATCGGTGTACTTGTAACCCGGAATGAAGCGACTTTCCGTCGCGTATTTGCCGCCTTCGTAGGTTGGCGGGAACACTTTGGGGCTCACCGCCTCCAGCTTGAGCGTCAAGCGGAATGCGGCAGCGCTGCCTGTGATAGCAGCGCTCACGTTGGCCTGGGTTAACATTCTCACTGGGGACATGGCTGCTCCTTGGCTTTCAGTACAGGGAAGTTTTCTTGGGTTAGTTATAGGAAGGGTTGACACCGAACGGCAAGGCAACTACGTTGACAGAGACCAATCCATCACCCTCAAGAGAACGGCCAAACGGAAGTGATCACAGTCTTCCTGTATACGTCTGCTATCTATCTCCACGGCCTCACTGCCGTGGCCGCATTGAAGTAGGGATGTTTTTTGGGGTTGGTTTGGGCGACCACGCGTTCTCCACGGCCTTCTGGCTGTGGCCGCATTGAGTGTGGGAGAAAACGAGATTCGTTCCGAAGTGATTGCGATTACCCGACCGAGGACGCGTCGGTTGGATCGAATGGTAAAGTGTCGATCTTCGTCTTTCGCCGTTCCGGACTGATCCCCTCGACGAGGTAGACAGGCCAGCTGCTTTCGGAGTCGTCGATGCGCAGGAAGACCTCGGCATCGGCGGGAGGATGGTCGAAGGGCTGCTTGACAACGAGGAAATCCGGCCCCATCTGGGCGATCGGCACAATGTGGCCGTTGAGGCGCAGCTCCATGCGCACTTGAGCGGAATGGCCTTGATTCTTCAGGGTTGGAGCATCCATGAGCCGAACCGACCTCCATTGGCGCGTCCAAGAGCATGCTCACCGAAAAGGTCTGATTATCGGTGAACAACTTGGCTTCGGACTGCATGGTATCGTTTTTGCCGCAAAATACCAGACAAAAGGCGGGCGACTGGCTCTCAAAGTCCACGAGCGTGACAAGGAGTATCGACGAGAACGCGACGTTTATCTGCGCCTCCACGAGCACGCCGTCACAAAAATTCGTGGCTGTAGTGTGCCGGAAATGATCGGCTTCGACGACGAATTGTGCGTCATTGAAATGACGCTGGTGGACCGCCCATTCGTTCTGGATTTCGCCGGCGCTTATCTCGACAAGCGCCCCGACTTTTCCGACGAGGTGCTTGCCGATTGGCAAGAGGAGAAACAGGAGCAATTCGGACCGCACTGGCCGGAGGTGCAGGCCATCCTCGGGGTATCTCGAAGGTTATGGCGTCTTCATGGTTGATGTGAATCCGGGCAATGTGTCTTTTGGCGATTGAGTCCCCTTCGGATTCAAGCGATCGGTGGCGTCCCCAAACGATCTTGTGCGTTGTCATCTGATGATGCTCCTACCTTACGTCACAATCACCACGTCGCGTGCATCCGCCGCTTCTGTCGCCCGGCCGAGCGATTCGATCGCGTTCACGCACTTCGCGCACAACGGGATGAATAGCACCTGATCCTCTTCCAAATGGAGGACATCATACAGCCGGCTTCTCAGGCGCACAAAGTCGGTAGCAGATAAACGACACAAGAACACCGAAAACTGCTTGCGGTACCCGAAGTCTTCGCATACCCTGGCCACCTTTCGCAGACGCTTGGGGTTGCTGATGTCGTAGGCGACGATGTAGCTGTCCATCACCGCACCGTGAAGCTGGTGTACGATGGCACCGAGCCGCGGATGTACGCGGCCAGCATACGAGCCTGGACCTCCAGCATCCGCGAATAGCTCATCTTGTAGCCGTACACCGGGTGCGTCACCACCGTCGCCTTCCGCTGCTCATACGCCTGGAAGAATTGCCGCCGACCCGACTCCGTCAGCTGACACGCCTCCCGCCACACCAGGAAATCGTTCGGCGTCAGGATCTCATTGTTGATTAGCGTCAACACAACGGAGTCGGCGATCACCGGGCGGAACTCCTCCATCAAGTCCAACGCTAGCGACGGCTTGCCGTGGCGGTCGCGGTGGAAGAAACCGTGATACGGGTCGAAGCCGACTGTGCAGACCGCGGCGAAGCAGTCCTTCGCCAGCATCGCGTAGGCGAACGACAAGAGCGCGTTCACCGGGTCCCGCGGCGGGCGCCGGTTGCGGGCCGTGAACCCGAAGCCGTGGCCGGGCGGCTGCGCCCGCAGGAACCGACCGAACTCCCCGAAGTACAACGCGGCGCCCTGTCCCTCCAGCCCCAAGACCGTCTCCACCACCGCTGCCGAATCCAGTCGCCGGATCAAGTCAGCCATGCCCTGCGCCGCCGACTCATCGCTGCCGCGGTCGCCGTCCCCGCGAAGGCTCCGCATCAGCAGCGCCCGCTGGTTCATTAGCTTGCCACGCACAACCGCCTTCGACAACGTCAGGCACTCCCCGGCGTCCGCGAACCGACGGAACTGCGCCTCCCGCAGGCCCACGTTCTTTTTCTCCGCCGGCGCGAACGTGCCGATGAAACGCCCGTGACCCGTCACGTACGCCACGTGGATACCGTTCGCCGCCAGCGTCTCCAACGCCTGCGTCGAGACTTGCACGTTGCTGCATATCACCACTTGCCGCACCGCGTGCATCGGCACCCGCGTCACCTCATGGCCGTCCTTGCGCACGACGAGGTGTTCGCTGCGCTTGCCGACGTAACTTCCGGCCTCCTGGACGTACAAGACCGCTCCTTCGTCAGACTGCGGGATTACCCGGGTCAGGCCGGCCGGCGGCGTGGCAGCCTCCTCGGCGGCGGGGGGCAGGCCAATCTGGTAGAGCGTCTCCTCCGGCAGACAAACCGGGGCCAGCGAGCAGCCGAAACAGCGGTGCCGCAGCTCCGCCGGCAGCGGGTCTGGCGGCGCGTCCAGGGCCGACAACTGCCGGCATCCGTCGATGGCCGCACGCGTCTTCGCCCTTAGCCCGTCAGTGAAACGCACCTCGACGCGCTCCCGCGTGCCGGCGTAGAACTGGAAGCCGCGTTCCACCCGGGAGCCGAACGCGTCTTCCATCAGGAGCGCCTGGCCGCACAACTGCACGGCGTCATTGTCCCAGGTCGTCGGCCGGCCGTCGTCGCCACGCGGAGCGGAGCCGTGCTTCGTCTCCACCGGGTAGGACGCCCCATCCTTCTCCTCGATAACGTCAAGCACGCCGCTGATGCCGAGCCTTTCCGACGAGAGATGCACGCCACGGCTGCGATTGGCGTCGCCCTCCTTGCGTGTGCGATTGGCCAGCTCCGGCTCATCGACGCGCCGGTGATCGAACAGGCCGCCTTCGACGTGTTCGTTGGTAGGCATCACGCAATCGACATACTGCAAGTAGTACAGGCGCGGGCAGTACGTGATCTGGTTCAGCGCGCGCACTGGGATCATCTGGACGTCGGTAGTTGCGGTCATGTTCACCCCAAAAGGTCCAAATAGGGAGCAATCCAGCATCCGTGGCTTGCATGGCGCCGGGCCAAAATGTCGCCCAATCTGTCCAACAACTGGAGGTAAGATGCGTGCCGCGCTGCCGTGGCAGTTCCCTTGCGGTGACCAGATGCGTGACTTTTTAGCCACGCACTCCCGTCAAGCACCTTACCTTCAGTCGTCGGAGATCAGCCTCGGCGGAGGGAAAGGCCGCCGTGACCATGTGGCTCACTTTTCTATTGGTGGCGCCACATCCCACCAGCAACGAGTGTGCCCGAAGGTTATTGCCGGGACCAATTCACACCCGGTAAGTGGCTAGTAAACTAACCCAGTCGCCAGTACCGTAGCCTTTTCACTCGTCGAGCTGCAATTGGCACAGCATCGGGATCGAGACCAGAAAACTAACGAGATGGTCTTAGGCTCACGCGGGCTTCGCGGCAAAGAACATCAATTGCGGCACAGATTCCCTTCAATAGATCCCAAGCCTCTTCGCGAGTCAACAATGGGGCACCCTGTTCTTGCGCCACGTCAAAAGCAAGGCTCCTGTTGACCCAAACTACGTTGTTTGGGATCTCTGCTCGCAAGGTTTCGCCACAGTCAGTCGTCCACTCATTGATACATTGCTTGCGAAGCCCACGGGCGAGCAGAATTTGTCGAAGCGCTGGTATGGTCTCCCAGTCCCGCCGACGACCGGTCCTGGGCTCTTCCACGTGTTGGACCAGGAATTCATCGGGAGCGCAGGCTTCGCATTCCGCGGAGAGCCACGACAATGCAAGAATGATTCTCTGGTCTTTCCGTTGGTTGGCATCACCGATCGCCAAGCTGTGGCAAAGTCCCCCCCGAAGTGTTAAGAGCCAGTCTGCGAGAACCTTTAAACGTTTGTTGATGCTATCGTGAGTCCGCCAAAGTAAATCAAAGCCTTCGGCTTTCTCTCTGCCTGCGTTTCGCAGACGCAACCCGCCGGCGCATTTCGCCACAAATTGGTTCGGTTCGGTGCTCATGCCTTCATTCCCTGCAAGAATGCTCGCTCCACCACTGTCCGCGGGGCTTACAAAGTGTATTGTTTGGCGAGGGGGAACACGTTACGCAACCGTTCAGGATTCTAAACGTTTTCTGCTCTGTCGAACGGATGCTCTTTCCTTGGCACCCGCAGTCGGTCTCGGCGTCATGGATTCCTCAGCGGGTTAGGTCTTCCGCCGCCCGGTTCGGAACTCGAATCAGGTCTAGCCAAACTTCTCGACCCGCGTCATCCCATCCTCCGACAGCAGCCGGTAGCCAACGGGGAACGCACTAGCAAAATCATCCTGATGCGAAACGACAAGCACCTTCTTGAACATCCGGGCTAGGGTCTGACCGTCACGCAACTCGGCGATCATTGCCATCCGGCCGTCCCGATCCAGTGCCCCGAATCCTTCATCGATGATGATCGCCTCAAGCGGCCGCGCGCCGTCGCCGGCTCCTTGACACACTGCAAGCGCAAGCGATACCGCCACTCTAAATCGTTCCCCGCCGGACAGATTGCCGACCGCAATCGGATTAGGACATCCTCTCCGACGCACCGAGAGGTCGAACGCTCGGGGGCTCTCGCCATCGGGTGGTTCAAACCGTAAATCACCTGTGGACAGTCTCACGAGGATTTCATTGGCCCGCGCAATGATTCGGCCCTCGGCTCCACGAACCAGGTCGAGCTGAATGCCATCGGGCCCGAGCAACCCGGCCAACCGATCGTGCAGGGTATGGTTCCGTTCGGCGTTTTCGAGTTGCCGCTCAGTCTCCCGGCGCTGGTCCTGCTGGTGGATAAACGATCGCAGTTGCGTGCGGGCCTGATCATGCAATTGTTCCGCATTCCGGTTAGCCGCCTCGGCGTCCGACACCTCGCGTTCCAGTTCAGCGACGGAGCGCCGTGCCTCCAGGGGGACTTGCGCGATTTGCTGCTCAACTTCGGAAAACTGCCGCTCGCGGTCGGCCTGGAGTGCGCGGTCCTCGGCCAGTGCAGCGAACTCCTCCTCGACGCGTCCTTCCGCAAATCCTGCAAGTTCGTTGGTGAGTGCCCGAAGTTCATCCGCCGTGGTGATCGCCGCAGTCGCCCGGTGTGATTCCGGCACGAGCGCGATCGCGGTGTCGAGCTGCTTTTGGGCGGAAGCAACGTCAGCCCTTGCTCCGGCAACGTAGCCTGCGAGTTGGGTTATCTGTCCGGCGAGTTCCTGTTGCTGCGTCAAGAGCTGTCCTTCAGATCGCTCTGCCGCGACTCGCAATTCTTCGGCTTCAACCCGTTTTTTACGGAGCCCGACCAAGGCCTCTTCGATTTGAACGAGTTCAGTCCGGGCATTGGTCACATCGGCGGGCGCACCAACTGCGGCCACGGATTGTTCCAGGATCTGAATGTCATGCTTGGTTTGTTCCCGGTCCCGTTGTCGTTCGAGTAAGTCGCCGCGATGGAGGGTGCGAGTAGTCAGGTCCTTCGCTGTAATTCCGATCTGAACCACGTCGTCCGCTGATGGGAACGCGTCGGAAGTGATAGCTCCAGCCCGGTTCGAAAACTGTTCGGGCAGTTGACCGAGGGCACGGTCAAACGCAGTGCTGGCATCGGTGGCCCTTGTGCGCGCACCGTCCCGGGCGCGAATGGCATCGTCGCGACGTCGCTCGGCCGTTCGGCACTCGGATGCGAACTGCTTGTGGCGGTTCTGCGCAGCCGTGGTGTCCGCAGACGCTGTGCTCGCCTCCCCGCAGCATCGTTTCAGGTTCCGTCCCGTTTCTTGGATCGCTTGTTCCAGTTTCGCTCGTTCTCTGGCGGCATGCGTGGCCTCAATGGGTTGGCCGCATTCCGAGCAGACCGGTTTCATTGCCGCGGCGGCAAACCGATCCCGTCGCTCGATGGCCTTCTCGTGCTGATCGTTTGCGACAGCGGCGGCTCGATCCGCTTCGCCTTTGCGTGCAGTGACGTGGTTGAATTCTTCCAGCGCCGCAGCTTCAGCCTGTCGCAACCTTTCGACATCGGCCAAGGCCGCAGCCACGTTCTCTGTAGCAGTACCCTCGTCGGCTACGGCCCGCTGATAGTCGCCTCGGTGTCTGACAACGGCCTCCAGGTGCGGAAGCCCTTCCTTCATGGACTGCGCCTGGACAACCGCATACTCAGCGAGGGTGATGCAGTCATCTAAATCCGGGTCGAATTGCTTATCCTTGAGTACACCCAGTTTCTGGTGGAGTTCCGCCGCTTGCTTGGCCCGGCCGATCTCTGCCGAAAGGCGCTTCTGCTCAGCTTCCCCCGTCAGAATCTGCCGATCGAGCGCCGTCACTTGCCCACGCAGCACGCCGATCTGAGTCCGTCTTTCCGCCAGGGTTGCGTTTAGTTCCTCATTGCGAGCTACCGCCGTTGTCTGCTCGCTAGATCGATATCTGTACGTTTCCTTGGAGGTAGCCAGGGCGCCTTGAAGTTCGCCAACGCGAGTTAGTCCGGGCACCAAGACGCGCAACTGCTGTAGCCGAGCGACTTGGGCTTCGAGTTCGGCGGCGCGGCGGGTCCGGTCAGCGGCCGCATCGAGCTCCCCTTGAATCCGGCACTTAGTTGCCGCATGCTGCACCCAGGCACGGGCATGTCCAACCAGGTCCCGCGAGGCGATTTCGAGGGTTCTGGCCTTTTGCAGTTCTTGGTCCGTAGTCTGTACAGCGGCAGTCGCCGCGGTAATCCGGTCGTCTGGGACAACCAGCATTCCGTTCAGCCGAGCACGGAACTGCCGGACATCCGCGAACAGACTGGTCCTTGCCGCGGTAACTCGATCATGAAGGTGGATGTAAGGGTCAAGGTCAATGAAACTGCGGAACAGCTCGCGACGGGTATCCTTTTCAGCATCGATCAACTTTTCGGCCGCCCCTTGGCGGAGCAAGACCGCCGTCACAAACGTCTCGTACGTCAGGCCAATCGTCCTCCTCACCCATTCATTGAGTTCAGTGGCACCGTTCACGTCGCGAACCGGGGACCAATTGTTGTGCATCCACTGATTGACGCCCTGCTTCGGTTGACCGCTCCGGGCTCGGGTCCGCCAAACCTGGTAGCGCTGACCGGCGATTTCAAAGTCGAACTCCACGCGCATTGAGGGCTCACCGTGGCGAATTACATCCGCCACGGCGTTTTTGCGAGCGTCGCTTCGACGCGATTCGGCGTAGAGCGCGTACACCATTGCGTCGAAAACAGCCGACTTGCCGACGCCGTTCGGCCCGTGGAGCAGCCAAACTGGATGTTCCTCAAACCGGAACTCCTGTTCAGCGTGGCACAGGAAGTTCTTCAGGTACACACGCAACGGAATCATTCATGTCCCTCCGGCTCGAGGAACTGCTCGGTGAGTTGGAGCAGGGCCGTCCGCTGTGGATCGTCTTCCTGCAGTCGGCGGCGCAGGTATTCCAGCACTGTCTCATGGATGGTTGCCTTCAACTCGATGGTCCTGGCGGCCGGGGTTCCGTCTAACTCCGGCGCCTGCCACGAGACGCTCGTAACAAATGGCAGACCCTCGCGGATCGCCCGATCGACGGACCCTGTGGCATCGGCCGACGCTTCACGTTCGACAGTAACTCGCACGAGTGCCATTTCCGGGTCGGGCACCTGGGCTCTGAGCTGTTCCGCAGTCGGACGTGCATCTCGCACACGGACATCGACAAACGGCGTCGCCTCGATTGCGATAAACTGCGGCTCACCGATGCGACCGTCTGGTCCGATGTCTACCAGCATGATCCCCTTGTCTTCGTCCTGCTCGTTGAAGTCGAGTCGGTCCAGGCTCCCGGCGTAGCGGATGTGTGCCAGCCCACCGAGGCATTGAGACTTGTGGACATGGCCGAGGGCCACATAATCCCAGCCGCTGGGCAAGTCGTTGGCATCCGCAATTACATCGTATTGTTCGGTGAGCGTGAACCGGCCCCGCGAAAATTGCGCACCGGTGACGCTCATGTGCGCGACGAGCACGGTCCGCAGCCTAGTCTCGAACCTCGGATCTGTATGAAGCCCTTTGATCCAGTCCGTGACTCGTTGGGCGATGGGGCGATTCAACTGATCGGCCGTCGCCGCTCGTTCGGCACCGGTGAGTATGCGGCTGTGGCTGGGGAAGGGGAGCAGGGCGAACTGCACTTCCAGCCCAGCAGAATCGCGCACACGACCGAAGAACGGTGAATCAAGCACATACATCTTGCCGGATGCAAAGTGGTCACCTGGTCGCCGGGGCGGTTCGGCGATGTCCATGCCGGCCCGAGCCAGTTCGATGAACGGGCGAACGCGGCCGTCCTGGTCGTGGTTGCCGGTGACCGCCAGAATGGTGCCACCCCGCTGGAAGAAAGGCCGGAATGTCGTCCGCAGGTGCCGGAATGAGTCGGCCACCTGAGCAGCGGTCGCCTGTTCGGAGAACACGTCTCCGGCGATCGCCAGCACGTCCACTCTTTCGTGCTGGCAGAGTTCCGCCACTCGCTCGACCCGGCGACGGAGGTGTTCCGTACGATCCTGGCCGCCCAGGCGGTCGTTTAGGTGCCAATCAGCGGTATGCAGTAGTTTCATGCGCGGACCCTCTTCGGGCGGGCCAGCGCGGCCCGCTGAAGCCTGCTTGTCGCTTGCTCGGTCAAATCTCGTCGGCGGTCAACGACTGTCGGGACGCGGTACCTCCTGCCAAGTTGGCGGTGAGATTCTGGCCTTCCAGCAGTGACTCCTCTTTGCGCAGTGCCCACGGCGGGAACGGGATCTTGGCCAGCATCGGCGCTCGGAAGCTGGCCTGCACGAGCAGTTTCTCGTCTTCCATGATTTGGGCTGCCTGGATGCGTGCGGCCGGGCCAAGGAACTTCCACACATCGGCCGACAATTCCAGCGAGCCGCTACGGCCGACTGCTCTGATGCCGGCGTTCTCAATTACCCGTGACGACACGCGGCTCGCCTCCTGCTGTGCCCCGAGCAAGATGATGCCCTGCGACCGCATTTCCGCCGCCACTCGCTCGATCATTTCTGTTATCGGGTCCGACCCAACTTTCGGTGCGAATCGGTTCAGCTCGTCTAATGTAACCAGGTAACGTAGTCCCTCGACCGCATTGCCCGAGCGAAGCTCCACCAATTGGTAGAACACCGTGGCTACTACGAAGCGCTTCACCTTGTCGTCCTTCACCGCGAACAGGTCAATCACCCACGGACCGTTTACCTCGCTCTTCGGCATTTTTAGGGGCTTGCCGCGGCTGTCGCTCCGCCGCAATACCCCGTCACTGTCCTGGATCAGTCCTCGAAGGCGCCGCACCAGACTGGCCCGCGTGCCGGCGTGCGGCTCGCCGATCTCCTCCTTCTCCACCGTCTTCGCCCAGGTCAGCAACTCCTCGAACGTTTGGGGCGCATCCGCTGCCAGTTTTGGCCCATTCGTCGTGTCGTTCGTCAGCCGATCTTCGATTGACCCCACCAAGGCACCGAAGTTCGGGTTACCAATGTCTGCATCGGCGAAGAGGAATCGGAACACGCGCTGTTCGATGATGTCGGCGAGTCCCCAGCTGTAGGCCTCGACTCCATCACGACCCGTCCGCACCGGATTTAGCGATTTCGGCTCCTGGGCGGCAAAGTATCGTACGTGGCGGAATGGCTGCGGGTCGTCGATACCAATCGCCATCCAATCGTCGCGGTACTCGCCCCGCCAGTTCCGGTTCCAGCGGTCGATGAAGAACAGGTCGAAGTTCTTGACATTGAAAATGATCGGCACGAGCTGTGTTCGCACGGCGTCGCCAGGGAGGCTTGTGCGCTTTGCCCACCGCATCAGCAAGTCGATCAAATGCAAGAGAAAACTCGATTTCGCCCCCGTCCCTGCGATCCCATTGACATTTAAGTGGCCGCCATTCTCGCCCAACAAATAGGCAAGGTCGATTACCGCGGGACCAGCGTAACTCGTGCCTCCATTGCGCAGCCGGCCGACGGAAAGTCGGTTTTCCTCTCGCATCCTGTCAATGCCGTACCCTTTGTGAGCCTCGGCTTCGCCGCCGAGTCCAACGGCGCTTTCCTCAGTCGGCGGTGCGTGGGTCACAGGGTCGGTCCGTAGGATTGTCACTTTGGCATAGGTGAAGCCAGCCGATGCGAATGGCGGCACGTACTGAGGGATTGCGTCGAACCGGTCCACTTCCTCGCCCATGTCGCGCTGCCGGCTCTGGCGATAGACTTCCTCAATTAGACCGATGAATTCGACGGTTCGGCTGCCCAGACTGCTCGTGGCGGTCACGATCTGGCCACGTTCAACGAGTTTGCCTCGTTCGACCCAGAAATAGAAAAAATCGCTAGTCGACTCCTTGTTCGGCGGGGCGGCGACGCGGCCCAGCAGCTCGGCGGTAGCGTGGCTGTTGTCGCGGGCATCGAGCTGTACTGGTACGCCGATCCGTTCCGGATCCGCTACAACATCGTTGGCTTCGTTTATCAATGCGACCCTCCGATCACCCCCGCTTGTCGCAGGAACCGGTTGCGTAGTACGCCAAAAGGGGTGAATAGACTTTTCAGACTGTATTCAGCCCGCACGATCGGTTCGAGGGACACGGGCATTCGGGAGTAGCTTTCTTGCCGGCATCTGGCGTCTATTAGCCACCGAGACAAACGTCCAACGAAACCTAAGCTGCTGCCGAAATGGCGTTCGAATTGTACCCACGGCACATCCACTCGGACGAAACCCCAATTCGGTGCCAGTCGCGGGCCCCCGACCAGCTTTAGAAACCAACTCGCAGTTGGCATATCGGCCTCTTTGCCGCCGCCGATTCCGGAGAGCCTGAAGAGGGGGGTGCGCTGTCCCGGCCGAAGCCCGAGCAAGGTCCGCCAGCCCTCCGCATGGAGATTGGAGCTCACGCGCTTGACGATGCCGACGAGAAGTGGCCGATCCGCAGCCCTGTTGCTGCCGATGCGACCGGCCAATTTGCCGTCCACCAACGTAGGTGTCATTGAATCCGAGGCCAACACCAGTCGCTCTGCATTCAACATCTCTTGCTCGCAGCGATGGTATGCTTGCGCGCGCATCACCTCGTAGTCAAAAGGACTTCGCTCCGCAGGCGGGCGGTTTGCGGGAACGAACCGGGCCGTCAACTCCGCGTCATTCACGACAGCCCTGGCAAACGCTTCGATTTCAGCCCAAGGGAACGGATCGGCGACGAAGCTCAATACCCGCTCTACCAATGCCAACTCGCGAATCAACGACCGCCCTGTGAGTCGCAGCGCGACTGCACCAAGTTCGGAAACCAGCACTGGGATTGGCCAACCTTCTGGTGGCCGCAAACATAACACCGGCAAAGCCGACAGGCTTCCGTCGATGAACCGGACCGGATGTTCGCCAGTCTTCGCGGGTGCCTCGCTGACGATGCGCCCAGCCCACTGCTCCGCGGGCATTTCAATGTTCAGGTCCATGGTGTCCGGCGAATCTGTAGTTTCTTCGTCGTTGATTAACGGCAGGTACGGCTGAGGAGGCGTATCGCCCACTCCGGACGCTCCGTAGGTGCGGAAAAACCGACCGATCACCATGCGGTCATCCATCACCCACCTCAAGGCCTAGGAGTCGATACCGCATAGCTTCCCGGCTCACGAGCAATTCACTGGCCAGCCTATAAGCTAGGACGCCGCGCGGGCAGCAGTCGTACTCCTCTTCCAATTCCACAGCACGCATTCGGCATATGTCAGCCGGCATCAACAATTCAGCGGCGAAACGGTTTGCCTCGCGCTCCATTAGATCGGCTACTTCTCCGTCCGCTTCGCAAAGGGTCGCATCCGTATCCGCGCGAAAGCGGCCCATCGTGTCGCGATGGAGGAGGAAGTGACCTAACTCGTGGGCTGCACTAAAACGACGGCGCGGCACTGGGTCGGCGCCGCTGACGAATGCCCACCCAACCCGGCCAGCGGTGAATACGAATCCGGCAAGGACATCAGCAGGATCGCCTATCGCATTCGCATCAATGCCTTGCTGCCGCAAATACTTTGCGACTTCGCCCACCGTTAAGACCGGCAACTCTACATGATCAAGGTTCGTCTCTTCGAAGTATCTGGCCAATGGTACCGGCCCGCGTTGGTGCACATTGAGCGCCCCGCGGCAACGCAGCCCGGAAACAGCCTCCGAAATCCGGCCGAGGTCAAGGGTCACGGCTTGCCCTCCGGTTGCGGCGTCCGGCGCGCGGCAAGGCAATACTCAGCTTCCGCTGCCTGGCGTAGTTCGAGCTTCACCGCAGCCTGTCGGAAAACCTTCCAGTATTCTGCAGGCGCAGCTCCGAAATGAGTCTCACCCCAAGCCACCAACTCCGATAGCCCGAGGTCCGCTGGCAGCGGTTCTCCGGACTGACGCAATAGTTCGTTAAGTAGGTGAGCATCGATTGGCAATCGGTCAGGGGTATGGCGGTACAGTTCTTCGGCAACGGCGGCTGCGGTGATGGGACCCGCCACTACTCGAACGATTTCTGCACTGGGCAAATGTGATTCGATGGCGGTAGTTATCACGGCCTCGACCGCAGCAGCATCTTCGTGGACCTGTACCTCAAGCAATCCAGCATGGACCTCACGCAGGATCTGTTCCAATTCAAGGTCCGCCTCCGCAGTCCGCCAAATGTCCTCCATCGCGGCAAAGTCATCCCGCTCCAACGCGTCCAGATAGCGGGCGGCGGCGAGATCAAGATATGAGCGGCGCTCGACTGGGTTCATTGCAGGTCCTCCCGCACGTTGCCCACTGCAACCGCCTTCATCGCGTTGACGGCCCTACACAGCCGCACTCGTGCATTACCGGGACTTACTCCCATGCGGCAGGCGATCTCCTCGTGACTCAGGCCCTCGAAAAACCGCAGTTCTATCACTTGTCGATGTTCACTCGGTAACTTCGCCATAAAGCCGGCTGAATCGAGCCGGCTCAGCACGGTTTCAGCAACGTCCGGTGTCAGGTCGACGGCGAGTTCTTCCCAGGCGGCCCGATCTTCCAATTCCTGGGCCGGTAAGCGCCGAACGCCTCGTACCGTCTCCCAAAGAACGTTGTTCATGATCCCATGCAGCCAGGGTCCCACAGGTAAATCCGGATTGTATGTATGCCGCTTTTCGAGGGCACGGACACAGGTCTCTTGAAAGGCTACTCCTGCGGCGTCGGTTCGGTCCGTCGTCGGCCTGTCGCGCAATCGCCGTCCGAGGATCGCCAGTGCGTGGTTAAGAAGTTCGTCACGCAGCTTGGAATCGTCCAGCGCCATGCGAACTGGGTCTGTTTGCGGAGCTGCAGCAGGTTGTATGCCAGCTGAGGTCATAAGAGACTGCCGCTCCCTTCCAGGATTTCCCTACAGACGACTTGTTTCGGGATGCTGCAAACGTTACACAAGAATCACGAATAATTTCCGGCGCTCTGCGGGATCCTCGCATCGCTGCTCGACACTGTTCTCTTCGGAAGCACTTGGCGACCTCCCAACACGCGCAGGCGTGATGCGCTTCCGCAAGCTTAACGCGCCCACCATCCGTATCAAGCGCGGACTGGTAGGTCGAATAGGTTTATGCAGCGGTCTGATTGGAGAGCAGGGCGTCCGGGCGATGCTCTATTTTCAAAGTGAAATCTACCAGGTATCCTGGAGCTGATGGCGGCGCGAGCCGAATCGGAGGCCGCATGCGACAAGCGCTGGATCGGACGGAGGAGAGATTTTGAAGAACTCGAATGAGTTACGGGCAAAGTGCACGGTGTGAGCTACAGGAGCAGGTATCACGCGTGCCTGGCATCATCCGAGTTTTCTGCAATTCTTCTGCAAACATTGCCGGTGCGACTGCAACGCGACTATAATCTCACAGAGAAGCGTGAAATCATTAACCTCTTATTTTTTAAGGATTTGCAACGTCAGAGTAACGTGACGCAGACATCACAGCAGGGGGTAGATTCTAGGTTCGAATCCTAGTTCCCCAGTTTAAGTCATTAAATGGCAACGACTTAAGATTTTAATATTTGCCCCCAATTCTGACATCGTCTTCCGTAAGCCCTTTGAATGACACGGGTTGCATGTCAAGCGAATGAGTTGTCGACCATAAATCCTAGACAACTCGTATGTAATGCGTACCCCGGCCTCCAATCACAAGATCAAAGCGCTTCGGTGTATCGGACCGAGGCGCGCTTGAAGTGGTGGCGCTGGGCCAGGAGCTCCAGACGCACAACGGCGGTGGGCGGCCGAGGGAGGGTCTTGCACCAGAAGCGATTGGCCCGACTTACGCCCTCGTCGAGGATCCGGAGCGCGGGATCAGCCCTGTCGAGAGTCACACGCTACAGCACGCCAGGGTGTAGACCCGGGCTACTTCGGCCACAGAATGAATTCCCCGACCGGATTATTTCCGGAGAGTGCTTTCCCGGTTCGGAAGGCAATGTAGGCAGAGATCAGATAGGTATCGGCCAATTATTTCTTGCGATATCGGAGGTCCGCGCGTTTACTTGCCCGCGTCAAGAGTGACGCGAAGAATTAAGCTGCTTGCAGTGCGATTGCCCTGTAGGAAACCCCTTTCGCGAGGGAGGAGAAGTGGGCGCTCCGCGTACTCTCGAAGGTGTTCGTCGAAGCTTCTTCAAGAAGGAGGTTTCCCTCGGTGACACCCGACTCACGGTCGACCCTCGCCATGAATCCCGCCTCACTCCCGTTGAGCGTCCGCAGGTCCCACGGAAAGAAGCAGGCGCTGCGCGAGTCCCGCGCGATAGAACGGTACGGCCATCCCTGGCCCTTCGCTGGCGTTCAGCGCGCGACGGCATTTACACAGACCATCAATAGGCGTTCTCGGCGGTATTGATCTCGCCGCCTCGTGCCGTGACCAGCGCTGCAAACGCGGCAGGAGTCATATTCTCGGTGAGAAAGTGCACCGAACCGTCGGCAAACACCACGTTGGCTCCGCCCGTGTGGAAACTGTAGAGTTCCCCGTTGTTGTTGCCGTTAATGAAGACTGGTGTACCGCTAGGGGGGATGAAGCCGCCGGCGCCGTCGGAGACTAGGCCCGCATGTGGACCATCGTGCTGGATGATGTAGCCAGTCGTCGGGTCGCACCCATTGATGCTGTAGGCAAATCCGGGGTCAGCCCAACCCCAGTCCGGCGTGGGTGTTCCAACGCCTTCGGTCTTGATAAGGTTCTTGCCGGGCGGCCGGACTGTCGAATCTGGCTTGCCCAACACGTAGCTCTGGGGTTCCCCAGCATCCTCGGCAATCATGATTGTGTTGGACGTGCCGTCGGTGATCCAAGTCAGCGGCGTCGGCGTGTTGGGTTGCAAGGGACCAAGGCATGTGGTGGGGTAGCCAGCGGGAACGGGCAACCCATTGGCTATGTAAAATCCATCAAAGACCTGATTAACGGCGCCGTAATCGATAACGCCCATCATGGCAGGCAGCTGGTTCGCAGTGCCGTACTGACTGGGCGACTGCGTTATTTGGAAGGTGCCGCTCTGGCCAGGGGCCGAGGGACACACAAAAATCTTCATTGCGGTCGGAATGATCGCCGCGTTCGTGCCTTGATCGTAGCCGATCCCGAGCGTGTACTGGTTGTACACATTGCCTTGCTCTACGTACGGTAAGGTCATCGCCGTCCAGCCGTCGGTGGCGTTATGGCTGGGGGGCAGAGCGTTGTGGGCATCGTGATAACAGTGGATCGCCAACCCGATTTGCTTCAGATTGTTTTGACAACTCATCCGGTTGGCCGCCTCGCGGACTTTTTGCACAGCCGGCAGCAAAAGGCCGACCAGAACGGCGATGATTGCGATGACGACAAGCAATTCAATCAGGGTAAATGCTTTGCGCCTTTGCCCAGCATCCATGGGAGCTGCCTTTCTTAGAAGTTGACCATAGGGTTGTTTAATTGGGGAATGTTAGTAATGCGATGTGTTCATCTGGTGTTGATTGTGCGAATATCTGGTTAAGAAGGCGGTTTTTCGTGATCGCCTCAACCGGGTCGCTTCCCCTTGTTCGGCGGCGAGTTGCGCGAGTCGGTCACATCGACCGAAGCGTCGATCGGCACGAAGATGTGCAATAGATCAGGCCCGATTCAACCTCGATGCCGGCCATTCGAGAAGGACTCTCAATGGCTGGCCTCCCTCCCAAAACTAACTCGGTTGTTTTGAAGCATGGAGGGGACGATGTACCCTGGCGTCTACGGTTCAGCGATTTGCAGAAGCAGCAGCCTGGCGCGAGTAAGCTGAATCGCGCCCGGGAGCTTCCTCCTTCGAAGGCAGCTCCTGAAACCGGCCGACCCCCAGCGCGAATTCCAAGGAGTTCTCAAATGGCGGCAGACATGTTCCTGTATCGAGACTAGCTCCTGCCGGTTTAACGGCCCTCCCTTGGAGCGTAGCCCGGGGTCGGCTGTCCCGGGCTAGGATCGCTGCTCGCGCCGGGCCGAGGGCCAGACACAGGATCCGCTGGCGGCGTGGTTCCCTGGTTCCGTAGCTCGGGAATGGGCTGCCCAAAGAAGAACCGCTTCGGGGACGTGGCCTCAGGTGCGTCCGAAGGCGGAATGTCGTTCCAGCGTCGCAGGAACTCCATAAGCTTGGCGTATTCCTTGCCCGTGAGGTTCGCCCGAACGCGCATGTGCGCAGCTACATTTCTGAAATTGGCGAAGGGCCGCTCTGCCAGTGCCGGGGCATTATGGCAGTAGCTGCAGTACATACTGAAGATTTGCCCGCCGGTGAGCGAGTCTTCGTAGCTGCAAGCTTCCCCCTCCTTGGCTGGAGACGGAGCGCGCAAGGGGACAGGGCCTTTGGCGAATTCAGAAGTGTCGACCGGCGTATGGTAGCAACCGATCGTTGCCAACACGCCCGTGAGCACAAGCACTAATCCGGCCGTCCAGGGGTTTCGCATTTCCCCGTTCTCCTTGTGTTTCTAACCAAGCAAGGTCCTGTGTGCTTCGCGGCATCGAGACATGATCGTCCTCGGCCACTACACTTCGGCGGACGAGTCGTCCGCTACCAGCCCCAGTCCAATTCGGCGATAAACTGGTTGTCGTGCAGGTGGAAGCCTGGCTCATCGTTAATCTGGTAAGCGAGCTTCATCGCCAGTCGGGGATAGAACCAGTAATTAATCCCGAATTCGTTCTGCTGTCGTCGGACCGGTACGTCGATGGGAGATGCGTAGGTGGATAGATTCAAGGTGGTGGGATCGATCCCGCGGAAATCGACGTAGCTATAACGATAGACGTATTCGAGCTTCTGCAGATACTTGTTAATCGAGTCATACGGGCGGTAAGCAACCTGGGTGTAGAAACCCTGGCGACGGATATTCTCGCCAATGAAATCCTCAGCGTGCTGCCAGACCATGCCGTATTCCGCGCGCGCGTCCCAGTTGCCTTTATGGTAGTTGAGGTCCACCGCAATGAGATTGATGGAGTCTTCAGACCCGCCCGCAACGTAATCGCCATTCGTCATGGCGGAGAAGCCAGCCTCTAACCCCTTTTCGGGCCACCACAGGCCGAGACGGCCCCCAATCGCCTTATCGTTCGAGATGATGCTGAACGTGTCGGTCATGTTCTCAAGGTTAGCCAGTTCGTCGATCGTGGGCATGCCCGGCGTTGCAGGAGTCAGGTTCAAACCGTTGGAAATGTACGCGTTGTACTCCAGCTTGAGGGGAGAACAGCCGAGGTAGAACGAACCTTGAGCCTGCACCCCGAGCATCGACATAGCGGGCAGTACTTGCAGCCATAGCAGCGGCGCGGTGCCCGCCGCGTCCGTGGGAAGCTTGTTCACCCAAGGATTATTCAACCGCTCGTTGTACCAGCCGATGGGCGCGACGAATCGGCCGGCAATTATCGTCAGCCAATCGTTGACGAAGAAATCCGCCTGGGCGAACGATCCCGCGCTCACCGATCCATCGGAACCAATCCCAATCTCCGCCTCTAAAAGGATCCAGTCGTTCAGCTTGAGGAGAAAGTCGGGAGTAAACTCGCCGAAATAAAAGCCGCCCGGGGTGGCATTCTGAATCTTCTGGTAGCCGACCGAGAGCGCGCCGTAAATGCTCAACGGCGTTTCATTGTTTCCCGAAGGGAGGAACAGCTCCTTTAGCATCGATGGCAGTTGGGGGCCATTTCGCTCCATCGCGTCAGCGTGCTCGTTCAACGTGTCAATGGCTTGTCCGATGTCCTGGTCGCGCCGGGCGGCTTGAAGAGAGCGGGACTCCAAAATGGCTGAGTCCATCTGTAGTTTTTCTGTGGCTGCTGTAGAGGGTGGCGGCGCGCTCTGCTGCTTTTTCATTTGCTCCGTGAGCAAATCGATCATTTTCTGCTGCGTTTCGATCTGTTTCTGGAGGAGGTCGAGCTGTTTCTTCTGTTGGTCCTGCGGAGTAGTCGTTTGAGCAGTCACTTGTTCTTTGCGCAATTCCTTTGCATCTTGCTGGAGAGCCGCAAACCTCTGCACTGTTGAGGCCGGCGCGCCCTGCGTGGAATCGTTACTGGCGGTTTGCGTTGGCCTGGAATCCTGAGCGGCTGCCGGATAACCGACCGGGGCCTGAGAATAGACTTCACCAACGCTTAGCCCCGCGAAAAGCAAAACGGCGCCGAGCGGGATGCAATCAAGGAGTCGCATGCTGAACCCCCGAGAACTGCTTTCTTGACAGATGAGGCCCGGAAACAGCCAACATCGAACAGTGCCCATGAGCACGAGTGGGCAGATGCCAAAGCCGACCGTAAACGCTGGCCGTAGGGAACATTGCTGAAAATCATGGATCTGCCGGTTGTATCGGCAAACAGGGATGTGCGGATTGAGAAAACTTTGCGGGCGCATTGAGAGAAGCGCGAAGAGTCGGCGAACTCAGCAATGGTCAGCGAACTAGGCGGAACAGGGCATTGGCTGTGTTCACAGTCCGCCGCCAGCGGCTATGGCGATAAATTGTCCAACTCCCCCGTACCCCCAGAAGTGGGAAAATTGCCGTCGCGTTCCGCTGTCATGCGCTCACAACGGACTCTTGTCGCACTACTGAGGCCGGGAGGCTCTCTGGCAGAAAAGGATCGCCCAAGGGAACCAAAGCTGCCCTTCCCAGCGCAGTGAAGAACACCAGGCCGAAAAGGCCCGCCGCGCCAAGCATCGAACCGACCTCCCAAGCAGCGGACGAGGGCGTGGGGTTGCCCGAATAGGGCAGGATCCCCAGATACAGGTCCAGCCAATGCCCCGCCAGGACGACCAAAGAGACTATCGCCAATACGCCCATGCTTTGTTTCGTCGCCTTGGGCAAAAGAATCAGGAAAGGGATTCCCCAGTTCAAGATGACATTCAGGAAGAAGAGCGGGCGCCAGTCACCCTGTAGCCGGCGCGTAAAGTAGCTGGTCTCTTCGGGGTTGTTGACGTACCAAATGAGCATGTACTGGCAGAACCAGAGATACATCCAGAAGCTGCTGAAGCCGAACAAGAGCTTTCCCAGATCGTGAAGGTGCTGCTTGGTAAGAACGTCACGAAAGGGGCCGAGGAAGTAAAGGCAGGCCGACAAGAGAATGATGGCCGCCAGACCGCTGACAAAGAGGCCGGCGAACTGGTAGACCGCAAAGATAGTGCTCGACCATTCCGGCTCTAAAGACATAAGCCAATCCTGGCTGGCCAGCCAAAAGCTCACGCCAAAGACAACCAGGAAAAGCGCCGACAAGCGCACATTCTTGTGAGTGTAGGCAAGGCTGCTATCGTCGTCCTGACGGCGCGAGTTTCGCACGAGGGCCGACCCAAGGAGGAGCCAGCCAGCCAAGTACGCGGCCGCGCGGACGAGAAAAAACGTTTGGCTAAACCACGCCTGGTGTAGCGGAGTCTGCACCTCCTCAGAGAGCGTAGAACTCGCCCATGGATACAGCGATGGTTTGGCTAGGAAGACAACCAACAGGCCTAGCCCAGCCACAGGGATGATTGCGGCCATGGCTTCGGGGACCCTGCGCAGAGCGACGGCCCAGCCGGCGCCGGTGACGTATTGCAGCGCGACGAAGACAAGGCCGGCAAGGCCCAGGCTCAACAGGAAGAAGCTCGCGAGGAGCAGGTTGGGCCAGAATCGCTCCGGGGACTGGAGCAGCACGGTAAGCAGCGCCCCGCCTCCCAATACAGCCAGCAGGCCGCAGATATAGATCACGACTCGAGGTGTATGGAAAGGACGGTTCATGGTCGTTTTTCTCCTGCCGCCTTTTGCTGTAGCGAGCGGACGTACAGAATGACGCGCCAGCGATCCTCTGGGGAAAGCTGAACGGCGTGTGCGGACATGTTTCCCTGCCCGTAAGTGAGCACATGAAACAGTTCGCCGTCTTTCCTCTGCACCGTCTTATCGCCTAGAAGAGTAGGAGGCAGCGGGACGCCGTGCTGCGGCACGGGGCCGTCGCCCTTGCCTTCAGGGCCGTGGCAGATCTGGCAGTAGTTGGCGAAGACGAACGCGCCCCGCTCCAGGACGTGCGCATCCTTGGCGGAGTAGGGATTCGTCAGCTCAACGCCGGCGCGGGTGGCATCCTCGGGCAAAGGCCGGTAGTGCAGCGGCATCCGGCCCCGCGCAATTGTCCCGAATTCGGGGAGCTGCAACGTTTCTCCATTCGGGAAATTCGGGTTGGGCGAGTACGTGCTATACGCGGCCGAACGCACCATCTCCGGCATGAACTCGTAATTGCGCTGCGTGTTGTCCCTTTCGATCGCGACGTGAAGGCCCAATGATCCAAGGAAGACCAGGAAAAGCAAGAAATTCACCAGACGTCGGGACATGGCAGCGTCTCCTTATTCTTCCCGTTCTTCCGCGCGCACGGCATGAAAATCCTCAAAGAATTGCCTGGCGACATCCGAGTCGACGGCTGCCTCGGAGTTATCCAGGACCAGCACGAAGCGGTCATCGGTGGCCTCCGGAAAGGAGGGCACCGATTCCTTTCCGGGAAGCAGCCGGCAGCGGAGGAGAAAGGTCAGCACTATCCCCAACCCAGCGAAGAGCACCATGCACTCGAAGGCAACGGGAACATAAGCGGGCAGGGAATTCCAAGGCTTGCCGCCAACGTTTAAGGGCCAGTCAACAGCCATCGTCCAGAACTGGAATCCTAGCGCGGACGCAACGCCAAGCAACCCGAACACAAAACAGGCCCATGGCAGCCGTGAGGGGAGCAAGCCCATCGCCTCGTCCAGACCATGGACCGCGTATGGCGTATAGATGTCCGCGATGCGGAAGCCGCGCTCTCGCGCCGCTCGCGCTGCCCCCAGAATGTCTGCCTCGCTTGCGAAGCTGCCGATCAAAATACGCCGTCCCATGGTTTTACTCCTTGCTCCCTCGGCCATAGCTCAGCACCCCCTTGATCTCGGCCATGGCGATCATGGGGAGGAAACGACAGAAGAGTAAGAAGCACGTGAAGAACAATCCAAAGCTTCCAGCCAAGGTCGCAAGCTCGATGGACGTGGGAGCGTAGCTGCCCCAGCTCGAAGGCAAGTATTCGCGCTCCAGCGACTGGACAATAATGACGAACCGCTCGAACCACATCCCGACATTAATAATCAAAGAGAGTATCCACACCGCCAGCAGATTAGTCCTTATTCGTCTGAACCAGAGTGTCTGAGGCAATAGGACGTTACACAGCACCATGATCCCATAACCCCAGCCCAAGGGGCCAAGCGCGCGGTTGACAAACGCGTAATACTCGTAGCGGTTTGGAGACTGCAACGCGGTGAAGAATTCGATGGCATAAGCCAGCCCAACCAGGCTGCTGGTGGCCAGGACAATCTTGCCCATCGCGTCCACGTGGCGGACGGTGATGTAGTCTTGGAGACGCATTACCTTGCGGGCGATGATCATGAGCGTCAGCACCATGGCCATGCCTGAAAAGATGGCCCCGGTAACGAAGTACGGCGGGAAAATGGTCGTGTGCCATCCGGGCAGCACCGCCGTGGCAAAGTCGCTACTGACGATGGAGTGCACCGAAACGACGAGTGGAGTAGCCAGGCCGGCCAGAAGCAGGTACACGACTTCGTAGCGGTGCCAGGTGCGGTAGGACCCGTTCCAGCCGAGACTGAAGAACGCCAGGATCTGGCGGCGCCAGCCGGGCTGGGCGCGCTCGCGGATGGTGGCCAGGTCGGGGAGCAGGCCGACGTACCAGAATGTCAACGAGATCAGGAAGTAAGTCGAGATCGCGAAGAAATCCCACGTCAAAGCCGAGGAAAAATTGATCCACAGTGGACCACGGGTGTTGGGATAAGGCACCATCCAGTAGAAGAGCCACGGCCGCCCCATGTGGATCACCGGGAACAGGCCGGCACAAATGACTGCAAAGATAGTCATGGCTTCCGCCGAACGGTTGACCGCGGTTCGCCACTTCTGTCGAAACAGGAACAGAATGGCCGAGATTAGCGTCCCAGCGTGTCCTATGCCGATCCAGAAGACGAAGTTCGTGATGTCGAAAGCCCAGCCAACCGTGCTATTGAGTCCCCAGGTGCCGATCCCGGTGGCGATTTGGTAAGTCACTGCCGTCACGCCGAGCAGAAGCAGTGATACTGAGGCGAGGAATGCAAGCCACCACCACACGGTGGCCCTCCGCTCCAACGGTGCGCAAACGTCCTGGCTCACCTGCCCTGGTGACTTGTCGCCTATGACAAGTGGTTGCCGCAAGGCCGAATAAACTTCACCCATTCGAGGGCTTCCTGGCTCCTTTGCTCCGGTTGCTGACGGCGGCTGCCGCAAGGCCGAATCGACCTCAGCCATGCTGTTGCTCCTTCTGGCTCTCAGCCCTATTGCGGACGACCTTCAAATAGCCGACCGAGGGGCCAATGTTCAACTCTGCCAGCACCTGGTAATGCCGGGCGTCCTTGCGCTGGCGCGCGACATGGCTTGTCGGGTCGTTCATGTCGCCAAAAACGATCGCCTGAGCGGGGCACGACTGCTGGCAGGCAGTCTGGAAGTCGCCGTCATGGACCGGCTCCCCCCGCTGCTTCGCTTCGATCTTGGCTTCCTGAACACGCTGGACGCAGAATGTGCATTTCTCCATGACGCCGCGTGAACGGACAGTCACATCGGGGTTCAGCGACAGGTTCTGCAATTGATCGTTGTGGGCATAAGCGAACCAGTTAAATCGACGCACCTTGTACGGACAGTTGTTCGCGCAGTAACGGGTGCCGACGCAGCGGTTATAGACTTGCTCGTTCAAGCCTTCGTCGCTATGGACGGTGGCGAGCACCGGGCAGACGGTCTCACAAGGAGCGTGCTCGCAGTGCTGACAGAGCATCGGCTGATGGGCCACTTGCATTTCGGCGCCGATTCCCGAGTAGTAGCGGTCGATGCGCAGCCAGTGCATCTCGCGCTGCCTGGTCACCTCGTCCTTGCCCACAACGGGGACGTTATTTTCGGCCTGGCAGGCAATCACGCAAGCGGAACAGCCCGTGCAGGCATTGAGGTCGATGACCATGCCCCAACGGTGTCCGGTGTAGGCGTGATCGGCAGGCCACAGATCCGGCTGCTTTTCGGCGTGCGCCGGGTCGCCGGCAGCGTGCCCAGCCAAGGCAGCCAGCGTAGTCTCTTCGATGATCGGCCGGCGCTCCAGGCCAGGAGGGGCAAGGTGGCGAGGCACCGTAATGGCGTTATGGGTTTGCGTCGAAGCGAGCGTGTGCTTGGCATTCGTCTTGGTGAGTTTCACGTCCGCCCGCGCGTACTGAAGAGTTCCACCCTTCCACGCAAGTAGTGGTGCGGCATTGCTTCCTACCAGCCCGTTTTCTCCGAGCGTAGGTTTAGCCTCCAACCATTCCGGTCCCACCTGGGCGAAACGCTTGCTGGCGATGCTGCCGTATCCCAGGGCCACGGCAACCACCCGGTCGTGTTGCCCCGGCTGGATGAAGACGGGCAATTCGACCAATCCTGTCTTTCCTTCACGATTCGGCACTTCCAGGGACACTACGTCTCCTTCCGCGACACCCATCTTGGTGGCAGCTTCCGGCGACAGGCAAGCGTAGTTGTCCCAGGTCACTTTGCTGATCGGATCCGGCAGTTCCTGGAGCCAAGGATTGTAGGCATGGCTGCCATCCGGGATTCCCACCTTGGGGTACAGCACCAAGATGGTGCCGCTGTCCGTCCCGCCCGCCGCCTGTAACGCAGGGCGCACCGCGGCCAGATCGAAAGGCTTCGCCGACAGCTTAGCCGGAATCACCTGGGCGTAGCCATTGTGGACCGCCTGATCCCAGAATGCATCGAAATTACGTTCTTTGCTCTGCCGCGGAAAAACCTGTGCTTGCCAATTGGCACGCAGCAGATCGTAGGCAGGCTTCGCATTTCCCGTCCATGCGGCCAGACTCTCGAGCACGCTGCGCGTATCTCCCAAACGTGGAATTGTCGGCTGACGAAGACCAACGATTCCGCTCACCGGCTCGGCATCGCTCCACGATTCCAAGTAGTGGGGATGCGGGCAGACAAACTGGGCCAGACGTGCGGTTTCGTCAGGCCGTTCATTACTGCACACGAAGAGCGGCACCTGGCCCAAGGACTTGGCTAGCTTCTCACCTTCAGGAAGGTCGTAGACTGGATTGCTGTCAAGAATAAAAAGTGCGGCAACCTTGCGCGCGTTAAGTTCGCCAATCAGCACTTCGAGATCCCGGTCGTTCCCCTGGCGCTGGAGGGATGGACGTTCGACGTCCAGGGTTGCGCCGTAGTTATCTAGCAGGTGATTGATGAAATTGCACAGAACCTGGCTAGGAACATCTTGAAGCCCGCACAAGACCAGGCTGTGCCCGCGTGCCTGCCAGAGTTGTTTGGCCAGCACGTCACAAAAACTAACGACGCCGGCGGGCAAACCATTGGCCGCGGAGCGCGGGTCGCCTGCGTCCAGCACGCCGGCCTGGCGTGCTAGTCGGCCTGCCAAGTGGGCAAGCGCTGCACGCATTTCGTCGGGCGCCAGACAGACACGCTGATCGGCTTTGCTTCCACTGAGCGATAGGCGGGACTCAAGCTGGACATGGTAAGAGGAATGCAGCGGATTGCCCGTAAGCTGGCGTCCCTCCCGGTAGCCGCGGGCGTACTCTACCGGCGAAATCCAGGTGCCGAGGAAGTCCGCGTCGAAGCTGGCGATCACCTCGGCTCCCGCGAACCGATAATGCGGCAGCACGCGGACGCCGTGAGTCCGCTCGTGAGCGTCGAGCACGGCGGAGCAGGACACAGGGTCGTAGGTGACATGGCGCGCGTCATTGAAGCCGCTGAGAAAACGCTGGAGGAATTCACGGGTTGTGGGGCTCGTGATCGTTCCCGAGAGCACGCGCACCGCGCCGCCTTGGCGCCGGATGCTGTCGAGTTGACCGCGGATGCCTCGGTCCACCTCATCCCAGGGGACCTCGCGCCCCTGATGCAGGGGGTATTGCAAGCGCAACGAGTCATAGAGTCCAAGGAGGGAAGCTTGCCCAGCCGCGCACAGGCCGCCCGCCGACAAGGGATGATCGGGGTTGCCTTCGAGCTTGATCGGCCTGCCGTCTCGGGTTTTTGCGAGCAGGCCACACCCGGCAGTGCACGCACCACAGGTGGAAGCATAATAGGAGGCCGTGCCAGGAACGGTTTGCCCGGATTGGACAAGCGGAGCGATGGCCTCCTCCGTTGGGGCGCGGTGGCAACCGGCCAGGAATGCCCCGGCAAACGTGAAGCCGGCCGCCTTGAGAAAGCTGCGCCGGTCCGGCCCATATTCGGCGTCCGCAGGCAGCTCCGAGGATCCATTGGCGTCGCGAAGCGGCAGGCTCTTCAAATAACGCCGCGCCTGAGGTTCGGACATGAACTCTCCCATTTCAATAGTGACACGTCGCGCAGTCATTGGATGCGCGGACCTGTTTTCCCGCCACGCCGTGCCGGTTCGCATCCCGGTGACAGTTAACGCACCACCCCATGGATAGGTCCTCCACCTGCCTCACTCGCTCCATCGTCTCGACTGGGCCATGACACTGCTGACAGGCTACACCGGCCCGGACGTGCGGCCGGTGATCGAAGTGAGCGAAATCGGGGAGATTGTACACTTTGACCCAATGGATGGGGCTGGGGGTTTTGCCCGGGTCCCGCTGCAGCTTGTCATCCAAGGCCAGGGCGGTATAGAGTTTCTCCAGCTCGGGAGAGACCAGGCTGCGGGAGGGTCGTTTTTCCTGCCTGGCCAGATCATATTCGGCGCGGACAGCCTGGAGAGGAGCGCTGACAAAGCGGTGGCAGTTCATGCAAAGCTGGGCGGCCGGGATTCCCGCTTGGGGGCTCTTCTCGGCCCCCGAATGGCAATACAGGCAGGCGATCTGCATATCGCCCGCGTGCTGTCGGTGCGAGAAGGCAATGGGTTGGGGCGGCTCGTAGCCTTGGTCGTTCCCGGGAAGATGGGCGCTACGCAGACGAGGGGCCATCCCGAGCAGACTGAAAACCAGGCCAACAAGAAGCACGGTCGTCGTCACGCGGCTGCCGGCCTTCTTGGGCATCGTGTCCCAGTCGGCCACGATGAGTGGACGGACCAGGCGAGTGAACGGAAGAAAGCCGATCAACACATAGGCGACCACCACGTGAAGTTTAATGGGTGCAGGCATCGCGCTGATGTAGCTGATATCGGGATCGAGCCGCAGGACAGAGCGGAGGTAAGGCACCGCGGACGTTGCATACCACGAGGTCCCCCACGGGTAGAACAGGGCCACGAAGATGCCATTGCCGATTTCTACGAGCAATAGGATGTAGAGAACCCAGTCGGGAAAACCCGTTGCCGCCCGCGCCTTGGCGTTGAACAAGGAAGAAGCCACCGTCAAGAACAGGCCGACCAGCGTCATCAGGGCGAAAACGAGCGCGCTAACCTCAAGTATATACACCCCGCTAACCTCGAGTATATACAACCGCACTGGATGGGTATTCCAAAGCAGCACGCGCTCGGGGATCAGAAAGGCCAGCACGTGACCGGCCAGGATGACGAGCAGACCATAACCGAAGAGGACCCGTTCCCCGAAGTTGTAAGGTTTTGGTGCCGGCTGGGAGGAAGTGCCAAACGGCGGCAAGCGGTAGCGCCGTGCGATCACCAGCACGAGAAAGGTAACCACCGCCAAGTACGGAAGGACCGCGAAAAGAAAAGGATCAAGCTGACGCAGCAGGCTCTCCATCGTTCGACCCTCGTAAAAGCGAATCCGGCAGGGGAAAATGCAGGCAACTCTGGTTCGATTCGCTGCCTACCATCCTCAACTCTCCGAACCTTCGCGCCGTCGGAAGCCGCTGCCCCAAACGAGATTGACAGCCAACAATCCCAGCACGGTTGCCCCCAGTCCCATTAGCAAGAAGTTCAACGGCGGCCCCGATCCCTGCTCGGTCCCTTCGCGAGCGGCCTTTTCAAGGAAGGCCACCAGGGACAAAACCTCTTCCTCCTGCAACGCGTGCTGTTGGTACAACGGCAGCATGGTCGGCGTTACCGGCGTCCACAAGCGAGCGGTCAAGGGTGTTCGGCCGCCCACCCGTTCGTATACTTTGGTGAGATCCGGTCCTAATTTGCCTCCTTGTTCTCGCGTTCCGTACGCGCTATGGCAGCCAATGCAAGCCGGCCCGCCGTTGGTGAATAGCTTGCGTCCTGTAAATAGATCCACCCCGTGCTCGGCATCCTCAGCTGTCAAGGGTCGGCCGGAGATCGGCAGTTCGGAGAACCAGGACTTGGTCATTTGCGATTGCGTGTCAAGGAAATCGAGCAGGGTCTCTGCACGCTCTCGGGTCATGCCGAAGATGTTGGGCATGATGATTCCACGTGCCTTCGCCAATAAGTCGAGGGCATACGGATCGCCGCTGTGCATCACAGAATTGGGATTCAGTAGCAATTTGATCAGCCAGTCCCGATCTCTGCGTTTGGTAACGTCTTTCAAGTCGGGACCGGTCAATCTGCCGCCGCCGATGGTGTGGCAGCCGGCACAGTTTTGTCCAAAGAAGCGGCCAGCTCCAGATGTTGGAGTCCCCGTTGGTGGGGGGGGCGCAACGGCAATCGGCAACGCCTGCGCCTCTCGCTGGAGTTCGTTCCACTGCTGCCGCAACTGCTTCAATTGATTACCGTAATCGGTCGTCGACCCGGCGGTGTTGGTCGTCACCGCGGGCGCGGGCGCAGGGCCAAACGCACGAATGCGGCTTACCAAATCGGCAGCTTGGCGGTCGTTGATCCGCCCCCACCAGGTTGGCATCAGCCGGCCTTTCCCTTCCAGGATGCTGACGACTAACTGAGGGTCGGTGTGGCCTCGTTGCCAGGTGCCATCTGTAAAATCGGGAATGTCAGGCATGGTGGGCCGCGCCGGACCTCCCTTGCCATCCGGCCCATGGCACTGGAGGCAGTTCTGCACGAAGAGTTGGGCCGCGGCGCGGGCCCGCGCGGTCTGCAGTTCGGAGTTAGCCGGTGGGGGCCCGTCCGCGCCCCGCACAAGCCCTGAGAGGCCGAGAACACACAACGTGCACAGCAGGCATTTCGCCTTGGCAGACTGGAATGTCGGCATAGCTGGCATCGATAGGAACCTCCCGCAAGCCAAATCGTGACAAATTCGCCAGGGGACATGGCAACTTCTGTGCCTGGAACTGCCCGAAACGACCTGGTCGCCAACGGCATGGTATCCGATGTACTCTGCAAAAAGGACCCGAGCAAGCAAAATTGACGAAGACAGACGCAGTGAACGGATGGGGTGGAGGCTGGAAAAAACTTTCGAAATCGTCGTCAGGGCATGGTTCCGGCCTCGCCTCGAGCCGCGCGAGCAAGAGCGGTCCACGCCGGCCAAGTGTGCGGATCTGGCATTTCCGCAGGGCCGGGCACTAATTACGCACATTCCTATGCAGGGAAATGAAGGAAGCAGGCGTCGGGGACGGCAATGCCGTCCCTCGGCGTCTGCTTTGTGAAAGTTTCAACGGAAAGGAGGGCTACTTCGACGGGGCCGGTGCGTTGGCGGGTTTCTGCGGTTGGCCCAGATCAGGTTTTGAAACCTCGGTGCCAGGTACGAAAGTCCGCAGATAGCGAGCCATGGCCCAGGCCTCTTCGAGATTGAGAGCTCCGCGGAACGGGGGCATAACCGATCCACGGCCTTCCATGACGATGCGTGCGATCTGAGCGTCTGAGCGCGAAGCTTGCCAGCGAACGTTAGTAAAGTCCGGCACGCCAGGGATGTCCCAAACGCCTCGTCCATCGACGCCATGGCAGCGGATGCAGTACCTGTTGAACAGGCCCATCACGACCCGCTTCTCGTCTTCAGGGCTTCTCATCCAATACCACGTGCCGCCCACTTCGTCTCCAGAGGGACAATTCCCAGCGGCGCAAGCGTTACCCTTGCATCCCTGGCAACCCCATAGCCTATCAAAGATCGACGCGTTCGAATCCCGCGTGGCGACGGTGAGCGACGCCAGAATCGCGGTAACCAGGGTCAAGAATCCACCGGTTAGCGAAGCCACCCGCCACCATCCTCTGCTTGATCTCATGGTATTTCTCTCATGAAATTCCCGGTTTTCCTATTCTGCCAATTGATCCTTAATGAGCGGTCCTGCCGCCTGGCAAGACTTATGCTCATGATCGGCTATTGACGACTCTGCAGAATACTAACAATCGGCATTTTTCGATGATTGTTGGCGACTAGCCTGGATTCCAACAGCCCCCAGGGCCCTAACAAAGCTGGCTCACCGGCCGGCGTCATTAGGCCGCAACTTAACTCCAGGGGCCCTTGGCCGAAGGCCAGTCGTAAAAGTCTGCCTCCGAGCCAGAGAAAGTTGCAATCGGTTTGGTCGAAACTAGCGGCGAACAGCAAGGGGTTGTGGGCTCTTTTCTGGAAGCGAATCGCGCTGAGTTTCTCTGCTATTTTCACTGCGGCGTTGGGTCAATTAAATCGCCGGACAGGTCGCGCGATTTAGCTTTTTCATAATCGTCAGGCGACCAAACGGAAAACTTCATCGTTGTACTGTTTGGGGATTTTGGCGAAACTGGTGCACGAGGCTGCGGAAGCTGCCGGGAGCATAGCAGCATGCGGAAGAATCTGCTTTACCTGGAGGAAACCAGGAGAAGCGCACAACCGTAGCGGAGGCAATCCGCGCGCCTGTTTTGTTAGCGCCTGGGGAAAACCAGGCTAAGCGATTCCGCTGTCCTCCGCGGTCAGTCGCCGTCTTTCGGGCAAGATTGTCAGTCAATGGCGGCATTCATCATAGCACGCGCGGAGTCTGGAGTGAACGTGGCGGAGGTGCTGCGCCGCCGGCTGGGGTTGTCCCGCTCCAAGGTGGGCAAGCTCATGCAACAGCGCCGGATTTTTCTCAATGGCAAGCCATGCCTCAGGGCAGAAGGGCGCGTCAAACATGGCCAACGCCTCGAGGTCCGCGAGCCGATTACGAAAGAGAAAAAGCAGGCCGCCGACGGACCAGTCATTCGGTACGTCGATGGGCAAGTAGTGATTGTGGAAAAGCCCGCGGGGCTCACGACCATGCGTCATGCCGAGGAGGTTTCGGAATTTGGCGCGCGCGCCCAGCGGTTTCTGCCTCCCACCTTGGCTGATCTGCTCCCTAGCTTGCTTGCCAAGACTTCACCGGGCAATCGTTTGCAGGTTCGAGCAGTTCACCGGCTCGATAAGGAAACTACGGGGCTCGTCGTTTTCGCGCGCACCGTTGCTGCCGAAAGCAACCTTGGCCGGCAGTTTCGCGCGCATAGTACCGAACGCTGTTACCGGGCCATCGTCCGCGGTCGGGCGAAAGCGGGGCGTATCGAATCGTGCCTGGTCAGAGACCGAGGCGACGGCCGCCGCGGAAGCAGCACCCAGCCCGGACAAGGTCAGCGGGCGGTCACTCATGTGCACATCCTGGAAGAGTTGGGGGATTACACGCTGGTCGAGTGCCGGCTCGAGACAGGCCGTACGCACCAGCTCCGCATTCACCTTGGGGAAAGCGGCACTCCCATCTGCGGCGAGCGCGTTTACGATCGGCCCGTGCACGGCAAGCCAATCCCAGACAAGAGCGGCGCTACCCGCCTGGCACTGCACGCCGCCAGCCTTGGTTTCGACCATCCGGAGACAGGTAAACGCATGACCTGGCATTCCCCCTTACCCCGCGACCTCCAGGATCTGCTGGCCAGGCTGAGAAAGTCCGTCCGTGGCAGCCCCGGCCAATAGCCATCTAAAACGCGTGCAACTTCCTTATTGAACTCCTCGATTCGGTCCCCCATGGGCAGCGTGTGAACAGACAACGCGTTCCCCCTCCAATCATGCTCCCATCGGCTCCCTGGAAGCCGATTATTTCGCACCGCATGGGCCTCCACGCCCTTCTCGAAAGAATCTCTGTCGCAATCTTTCCCGGAATTGAGTAAACTGTTGAAGATCAGAAATAAAGAAACGCGCCCATACGCTGCTACAAGTTCCCTGCTGGTTTTCCCGCCAATTTAGTCCTCCACCTGCCGCAAAGGGGGCTCTCAACGATGTTGGGTTCAGCACTCAATGCAAGATTTCTCGCCTCGTTCCCATTTCAAAAGCAAGCCATTGCCGTTCTTGCCCTTGCACTCTTCACAACACTGCCCGCGGCCGGCGCCTTGCCCACGAAACCGGGGGCCAGGGCGGAAGTGATTGGTCATCCCACGGCCCTGGACGTGATACCTGCGACAATCGTTCTGAAGGGACCGCGGGCGATGCAACAGGTCGTGGTGAGCGGACATTATGCCGATGGTTCGGTCCGGGATCTCACCCCGTTTTGCGACTTCGCGGTCGAAGGGACCGGCCTTGCCGCGGTGGCCCCGGGCGGATTTCTCACGCCCAGAAGGGATGGCCAGGCTACCCTCGTTGCGAAGATCGGCGGGCAGACAGCGCGAGTGTCGCTGCTAGTCAAGGAGTTTGACAAGCCTCAGCCGATCAGCTTCCGTCACGAGATGGTCGCGGCCTTAAACGTGGGCGGTTGCAACATGGGAGCTTGCCATGGGACCCCCAGCGGCAAGAATGGCTTCCGCCTCAGCCTACGTGGCTACGACCCGGCGTCCGACTATATTCAATTGACTCGCGACGTGCTGGGCCGACGGACTGACCGGCTGAACCCCCAGGCCAGCTTGATCATGCTCAAGCCTTTGGGGGGCGTGCCCCATGAAGGCGGCCTCCGGTTCCAGGCGAGCAGTGTGCCTGCCCAGGTTTTCAAGGGCTGGCTCAGCGAGGGCCTCCGAGACGATCCGGTCGATTTGCCGGCGCTCAAAGGCATCCAAGTCCTCCCTGGGACGCGTGTCCTCAATGAACCAGCCCAGTGGCAGCAACTGGCGGTGATCGCCCATTTCGCCGACGGCAGCAGCCGCGACGTGACTCGCCTGACCGTCTTTAGCACCAGCGATAATGCTGTTGCGGACGTGTCGAGCCTGGGGCTCGTCGAGTTTCAGCAGAGCGGCGAGGTAGCCATCTTGTGCCGCTATCTCGACGAGATGTATTCCCTTCGACTTACTTATCTGCAAACCAAAAAGGACTTCAAGTGGGTGAGCCCTGCGCAGAATAACTACATCGACAAATTCGTCTTCGATAAGCTCAAGATGCTCAGCATTCAACCGTCTGAGCTGTGTTCCGACCAGGAATTTGTACGCCGCGTACATCTTGACGTTTGTGGCGTTCTGCCAACGCCAGAAGAGACGAACGCTTTTCTCGCCAGCCACGATTCGAACAAGCGTTCTCGGTTGATCGACAAGCTCTTGGAGCGACCGGAGTATGCCGACTTTTGGACGATGAAATGGTCGGACGTGCTCCGCAGCGACCGCAAGACGATCCAGGAAAAAGGCATTCATGTCTTTCAGGACTGGCTGCACAGCCGCATGGAACGGAACGCGCCTTTCGACCAGATCGTGCGCGAGCTCTTGACCGCCAACGGCAGCACGTTTGCCAATCCGCCGGCCAATTACTATCGCATTGCCCGCGACCCACAAAACCTTGCAGAGACGACCGCGCAGCTTTTCTTCGGAATCCGCATGCAGTGCGCCAAATGCCACAACCATCCCTTCGAACGCTGGACTCAGGACGATTATTACAGCATGGCTGCGTTCTTCGCCCGCGTTCGGCAGATGAAAGATCCTGTCGAGCCCGGCTCGGGGCCGCAGGCGGTCGGCGCCGCGGAATACATCTATTCCGACCGCGGCGGTGAAGTGGTCCAGCCACGCACGGGACGCGTCATGCCCCCCAAATACATGGGTGGCCCGGTCGCTAATGTTCCTCCGGGAAAGGACCGCCGCCAAGTACTGGCTGACTGGCTGACCTCTGCCGATAACCCGTTCTTTGCAAAATCAGTGGTCAATCGTGTCTGGTTTCACGTGGTCGGCCGTGGCATCGTCGATCCGGTCGACGATTTTCGCGATTCGAATCCTTCCGCCAATGACGAGCTGCTAAGCGCTTTGGCAAAGGACTTTGTGGCACATAAATTTGACGTAAAATATCTCATCCGCGTAATTCTGAATTCGCGAGTCTATCAGCTTAGCGCTCAGACCAACGATTTGAATAAGGACGATAACAAGTACTTCTCCCACGCGGTCACCCGATTGCTGACGGCGGAACAGCTGCTGGATGCAATATGTGCGGCAACCCAAATGCCGGAGAAGTATCCGGGATTGCCACTCGGGACGCATGCCACCCAGTTGCCCGATGGAGAGATCAACAACATCTTCCTCAAGACGTTCGGCCAGCCGGCGCGCGAGCTCGCCTGCGAATGCGAACGCGAAGGGGAAAGCAATCTTGCGCAGGCGTTGCAATTGATCAACGGGCCCACGATCAACGATAAGGTCCGTGGGCCAAATAATCGTCTTGGCAAATTGCTTGCCGAGAAGAAGGAACCCCCGGAGATCCTGAAGGGACTCTATCTCGCGAGCCTGTCTCGGCCCCCGGCCGATGGTGAGATCAAAGCCGCGCTCGAGCACGTGTCCAAGGGCAAGGATAAGCGGAAAGCCTGGGAAGATGTGCAATGGGCGCTACTCAATTCCAAGGAGTTCCTCTTCCGGCATTGACAAGAATTCGATCCGCTCTCGCCAGGGACAGAGGTCGACGCGTCAGGATAGCCATGCGTCGCTCTCTGTCCTTTGACGTTTTTGCGAGCAAGCTGACCGCTCCGAAACTACCCCAGCGCAGCCAGCGACAGCCTATAAAATGGTTACAGTCGGTTAATTGCCAGATCTGGAAGAGGAGCCGTCATGCCGTCAAGATTTCGCGTGCTTCTGATCGTAGCGTCGGCCATGGCGTTGGCGGGTTGTAACCGGCGAATCGAGTTGGAACCTGTATATATCGGCCAGGTGGCTGCTTATAGCGGCCGAGACGAAGCTGTCGGCGAGTGTGCCAGGCAAGGTGCCATCCTCGCCGCCGAGGAAATCAACAGACCTGAAAACCAGCTTCCCGGCAAGCGCTTTTCCGTCATTTTCGCCGATTCCCCGGGCGAACTTGCAAACCTCCAACCCGTAGCGGTGCGTCTCATCACGGTGAACCGTGTGGCGGCATTGCTCGGCGGCTGCAATGCTGCGGAAGCGGAGCATCTCGGCCGTGCCGGCCTGCCTTATGAAGTTGCCGTCGTTACGCAAGCCTCGCTCCCCAAACAACCGCCGGGCGATAACGTGTTCTCGATCGACGTTGGACAGACGGTTCGGGGCGAAAAGCTGGCCCAGTTCCTCGCCCTCGAGTTGAAAACCACACGCGTGTTGCTTCTTACGGATAGCCGGGATCGAGGCTGCGCCGCTTTGTCCGCTGCGGCCCTCAAAGAGTTCGCCAACGAGCCCAACGTGCACGCCGACCAATGGACCTACAAGACGGAAGCGGAGCTTATCGAGCTAGCCTCCCGCGTTGCCAAGGCTGAGCCGGAGGCGCTGATCCTGAGCGGATCCGGGCCCGACTTGCTCAAGCTAAGAACGGCACTGCAGAAGGCCGGCGTCAAGGCACCTGTCATTTTTGCTGGCGATCAAAGCGGAATATTGTTGGTCAATCCCAGCGAACCACGGCAGAGCGACCTTTACGTCGTTACGCTCTACGCTGCAGGTGGCTACACGTCGCACGGCCAGGAGTTTGTCAAGAGACTGCAGGAGCGATTTCAATATCCTCCTGAGTTCGAGTCCGCGGCAGCTTATGAAAGTGCACTATTGGTGGCCGAGGCGGCGCGCCGCGCGGGGTCCGCGCGTCCCGCCGCCGTCCGCGCAACCCTGTCAGAGCCTGCTTTTACCTTCGAAAGCCTCACGGGTCCCCTGAGTTTTACCAAAGACCACTTCGCGCGCCGGCCCCTATTCGTCGTCCGCATGCACGAAGGCAAGGAGACGCTGGCCAAGCGCTATGAGCCGGTCTTGCCCTGATCTCCCCAGCCTCAAGAGGGGAGGACATCCTCGGCGTTACCACGTTATTGTTCTACACACGAGTGCAACATATCTCCTAGCAAATCGACCCCAACTTCAGAACTTGCCAGGGAACCGCGGGCGCGATACCCTCAACACCAAGCAGAGCACATCGCCGGCAAGTGTTTTGCGCCCTTTCCGGAGGCCCATAAGCCTGCTCACTGTCGCCATGTGGATTCGCCGGACGGATTAAGCCTCGGGTCACCGCCTGTTGCTCGAAAGAATCGGCCATGTCGCAAGTAGCACCTCCCCGATTGCCGCCCGCCGCCCTCGACGACGATGACGGACTCCACCGGCTGCGTCTTCGTCTCTGGCAATGGTGGGTTGCTCTCGTCACGGTGCTAATCACCACCTGGCTGATCAGCCTGGGGCCCATCCCTGGGATTATCGCCGTGCTAACCGCGAAACATATCCTGGTCGCCGTCCTGGTAATGGGCATGGGCGTGGATGCAAGGGACGGCCGCGATTGATGACCGGCATTCCGGCTTCACAGAATTTTCACCATATCCTCACATTTTTTGCCTGTGCCGCCGCTAGATTCACACTACCACTATCGCTACCAACCACGAGATCTGCCGGAATCTAGGCGGGCTCGACCAACTCTGGGGGATGGAAACTTCGATGAAACGAGCAATCGCAATAGCCATGCTGGGCGGCCTGTCCATGATCACGCTTGGATGCGGCAATTCTTCTGGCGGTACCAAGCGACTGAACGGCGCCGGATCATCCTTCGTGAACGACATGATGCTGAAATGGTCAAGCGTCTACAACAAGGAGAAAGGCATCGAAGTCAACTATCAGTCGGTTGGCTCTGGCGCCGGAGTTGAAAAGCTGAAAGATAAACTGGTCGATTTCGGTTGTAGCGACGCTCCTCTAAGCAACGATCAGCTCGAAGAATTCAAGAAAATCGGCGGTGGAGCCGTACACATCCCGGTGGTCATGGGCGGCGTGGTTGTTGCCTACAACCTGACGGGACTCGATAGACCGCTCCGCTTCAGCGGCCCCACGCTAGCCGACATCTTCCTCGGCAAGATCATCAAGTGGAATGATGCCGCCCTGCAGTCGCTCAACCCGGACGTGAAGCTGCCGGATAAATCCATCGCGGTCGTACACCGCTCCGATGGCAGCGGCACCACTGACATCTGGACGGATTACCTGTGCAAGGTCAGTCCGGAATGGAAGAGCAAGGTCGGCCGCCATACCGTCGTTGAATGGCCATGCGGCGTTGGCCAGAAAGGAAGCGAAGGCATCTCCGGGCACGTGGGCCGCACTGAAGGAGCCATCGGTTACGTTGAGCTGATTTACGCAGCCAAGAACAACATTCCTTACGGCCTGGTAAAGAACAAAGAGGGTGAGTTCATCAAGCCCACCCTCGAAAGCGTCACGGCAGCTGCCAATGGAGCACTCGACGAAATCCCCGAAGACCTCCGCTATTCGATCACCGATCCCAAGGGCAAAGAATCCTATCCCATCAGCGGCACAACCTGGGCGATCGTCTTTGTCAAACAGCAGCCCGACAAGGCAGTTGCGCTCAACGAGTTTCTGAGATGGATCACGCATGAAGGCCAAAAATATGCCGCGGAGCTGCAGTACGCTGCCCTCCCGCCCAGGCTGGTCGAACGCGTCGACAAGAAGCTTGCTCTCCTGACGGCCGGCAATTAAACTCTGGTTCCCTGTCGAACGGGGCAAGCTATCAATCAGAGTCCGTGACGTCACCGACGGGGCAGGCTGGCCCACTCATCGGCGACTTCGCCCGGACTGCTAAATGAGTGGAAGTACGCTGTCGTCGCATGCGCATTGCGAAATGCCCGCCGACCAGCGCCACGCTCCCCAGGAGATGCAAAGCTCGATGCCAGCTTCGGCAACCAGCCCGCATCCTCCGCCACCGCTGCCAAACGCGGGGCCAAGGCGGCGCGTCTCCGATCGGGGCCACGCCGGCGACACGATCTTCAAGAGCCTTTGCAAGCTGGCCGCGCTTTCCGTCATTCTCTTGGCGTGCGCGCTGCTCTGCGTGCTCATCTGGAAGTCGTTGCTGGCCATTCGGACGGTCGGCATCGATTTCTTGATTAACATGCGCTGGGATCCCGTTCCTGATGAAAATCATCGCAAGTTTGGTGCTCTGGCTTTTATTTATGGCACGGTTGCTACTTCTGCGATCGCCATGCTCATCGCCGTGCCGCTTGGCGTGGGTACGGCTGCGTTTCTCTCGGAAATTGCTAGTGGTTGGCTGCGTCGCGTGGCCACTTTCTTCGTGGAAATGCTGGCAGCCATTCCGAGCGTGGTTTACGGCTTCTGGGGGATCACCGTCCTTGCACCGCACCTGCACCAGGTATTTTACAAATTAAGCGGTGCAACCGGCGGACTCGGCATCCTTGCCGCGGGCCTGATCCTGGCAATCATGATCGTGCCCTATGTGACTGCTGTCTCTTACGACGTGTGCCAGGCGGTGCCGCGTTCTCAGCGCGAAGGGTCCCTCGCCCTTGGAGCTAGCCGCTGGCAGACCATCTGGTCGGTGGTACTTCCATATGCGCGTCCCGGCATCATAGGCGGCTGCTTTCTTGCGCTCGGACGAGCCCTCGGCGAGACAATGGCCGTCACCATGTTAATCGGCAACATGCCCCAGATCTCTCTTTCTCCTTTCAGCCTGGGAGATTCGATCGCCAGTGCGATTGCCAATCAGTACGCCGAGGCAACTTATCCGCTTTATAGCTCTGCCCTTGTGGAACTCGGCCTGCTCTTGCTGCTCGTGACTGTCGTGGTCAACTCGCTTGCGCGCCTGCTGATCTGGCAGGTGGGCCGTCCGCGCAAGCCGCGCCGCTCCCTCACCAAACTGGTGGCCAATGCGAAAACGGCCGCAGAGAACCCGGTCCAGGACCAACTCCTGCCGTCTGCCAAACTGCGTAATCCGAGATTCCAACACGTGATCAACAATTTGATGACCAGCGTGCTTGGCTTCTGCCTGGTGATCACGCTGGGGACGCTCTTTCTCATCCTGGGCTACCTGTTCTACAACGGCATTGGTGCTTTGAGCTGGGACTTTTTCGTAAAGCTTCCTGCTGCACCGGGAGAACCCGGCGGAGGGATGGCCAACGCTCTGATCGGCAGTGCCATGCTTGTCAGCATGGCCACCGTATCCGCGGTCCCGGTCGGCTTGCTAGCCGCGATTTACCTTGCCGAATACCGCTCCGGCTGGCTTGGCTCGAGCGTGCGCTTCATTGGCGAACTACTGGCTGGCGTGCCGTCCATTGTGATCGGCATCTTTGCCTATGTCGTGCTGGTGGTGCCGACTCACCTTTTCGGCTGGTCCGGATCGTTCGCCCTTTGCGTGATGATGATTCCCATCGTGATGCGCGCCTCAGAAGAGGCGCTGAAACTGGTACCGGTCACGCTGCGCGATGCCAGCTACGCACTGGGGGCCAAGCAATGGCAAACTGTGGTGCGCGTCTGTGTGCCGGCCGCACTTCCTGCGATCATCACGGGCGTCTTCCTGGCGATCGCACGCATCGCGGGCGAGACAGCCCCGCTGCTCCTCACTGCGGGCGACGACAGGTTCTGGCCTCGGTCGCTATTGAACGACAACACACCCTCCTTGCCGGTGTATGTATTCAACTATGCCCGCAGACGCGATCCCACTGATGTTCAGCAAGCCTGGGCCGCCGCCTTCGTGCTGCTGGCAATCGTCATGCTCCTCAATTTCGGCATCCGCTTCCTGACCGGCAAACGCCAGGTTCTGGCCAGCCGGGCAGACTGAGCCAAAAGTCGACTCTTGATCTGTGGAACGTACGCGTTCGACGACTACCACGGCCGATACCTTCCATTTCAAGTTTGAATCCTGTTTCACGAATGTTTCGCCTCTTGCTCCGGAATTGCCGTCGTTCGATGTCGCTCCATATTCATGCCGACGATCGCAGGAAGATTCTCTAAGATCGTGCTGCGAGTTCGATTTGCGACTTGTCGGTTTCCCGGGAATATGCCTGCATATTGGCGTTTGTCCCGGTTATGTATACCCCTTGGAATCCCTTTCCATTCCCGATATCGACATTCTATTCGCAAGTGTTATTCCGAGTTTGAAACTTCGGTCATACTATTATTGAATCCTGCGTCGTTGATGTCATCGCATTGTCGTTGTGAGCCGTCCAGGTTTGGACGATGTTCATCAACTGGCGGCATCGAGCTAAGTGACGATGACATCTTGCTGAGGGTTGGATCACGACATGCGACAGGCGGCGCCAGCAGGCAGTTTCCAGAACATTTGTCTCGGTTCGTTACTTAAGCATGCCTGTTCGCGCCTGACCCAAGATTAGTCAACTAACACGACGAATAGCAGTTTATGAACTGTTAACGACAAAAAGTGATAAGATAAACACCTGATGATCGTCCTTTCTTGAACAACCGCCCAGCGGAGATTTTAGAATGCCAAAACGAAATTCGAACGGACAACGGGGAAACGGCGAGGCCAGGAACAAGTCAGAAGCCGTCAGACAAATGCTGAAAGAGAACCCCAAAGCGCCTGTCAGAGAGCTCGTGGCGGATTTGGCTAAAAAGGGAGTGAGGGTACAGCCAAGCCTGGTGTATTTCATTCGAGGGAAACAACGGCACCTGGACCTCAAGCAGAGACGTAAGAATGCTGCCGACAGCGCAAAACTGGCTGGAATCGCGAATCCCGTGGAACTGGTCTTAAAGGCCAAGGTACTGGCAAGAGAAGCGGGTGGAATTCATAACCTTAAGCAGTTGATCGACGCTCTGGCTGAATAAGCATGCAATACAGGTCAGGCGAAGAGCGACAGGACTGGAGAACCCTCCGTCAAACCGATTTGCCGGCCTTCGCGGTCCTTGAGAAGCGTGCTCGGCGTGATTCCGAGGGCATGATAGACGGTGGCTGTCAGATCGGCCGGAGAAACCGGGCTTTCTGCCGGGTAGGCGGCGATCGCGTCCGATTTGCCGTAGCTCTGGCCGCCCCGAATGCCGCCGCCGGCCACAACCGCGGAGTAGCACCAGGGGTGGTGCTCCCTGCCGGCGTTACCTCGTGTAATCGTAGGCTTACGCCCGAACTCGCCGACCCAAACGATTAGCGTTTCGTCGAGCAGTCCGCGTTCTGCGAGATCCTCCAGCAGTGCGGCAAAGCCACGGTCGGCCGGCGGCATCAGGTCGCGTTTCAGGCGGTTGAAGTTATCGCCGTGGGTATCCCAGAAATTATGGTGGTCCTGGTGCCAGTTGACCTGGACCAGGCAAACTCCAGCTTCGATGAGCCGCCGGGCTAAAAGCAGACCCTGGCCGTATATGTTCCGACCATAGTGATCGCGCACCTGAGCAGGCTCCTGATCCAGTGCGAAAGCGCGGCTTGCGCGCGAGGAGCAAATCAGAGCCAGTGCCCTCTGCTGAAATGTGGAATAGCTGCCGGATGCCGACTGCAAATCATCGAGCCGGGCAAGTAAGCGTTGCCGAGTTGCAAACCTTTGCGGGTTCATCTCCGGCGTCAGGCTCAGTCCAGCGACGCGGAAGTCTGGAGAATCTGGATTTCCAGTAACGACGAATGGGTCGTAGGTTTGTCCGAGCCAGCCGGCGTTTTGGCCCGGGGCAATGCCGCCGGGAGCTGCCGGATGTGAAACGATCCACGGCAAAGTAACGAAGGAGGGCAAGGCCCGCTGCGAAGGCCGGAGATACGTCAGGACAGAGCCGACATGGGGAGAGTCCTTCCGCGAGGGCGGCTCAGCGTCCGATTTGACTTTCGGAGCGTGCCGGCCGGTAAGGACATGATGCACGCTCGACAAATGGGCGGGGTCGTCGTGGGTCATTGACCGGATGATCGCATATTTGTCGGCCTGCTGTGCCAGAAGCGGGAAATGTTCACAGATGCGAATGCCGGGCACACGCGTGGCGATGGGTCGAAACTCGCCACGGACTTCGGCCGGCGCGGCAGGCTTCAGATCCCAGGTATCCAATTGCGAAGGGCCGCCCCACATGAAAAGGACGATGCAGGCCTTGGCTTTTCCAAACGACTGGCTGCCGACGGTAGTGACGGTGCGAGTGCTGCTTGTGGCGAGCAAGTCCGGCAAGCCCAGACCAAACACCGACAGACCGCCGGCATGCAGCATTTCCCGCCGCGTCCAGAGTCGGGACTGTCGGAATTCGGGGCAGCCTGAGCCAGCGCATACAGAGTGTAAAGACATCTCGTTCCTGGAACTTACGGCGGGTAGTATGAAAACGGCAACCAAGGCAGGGTAACCGAAGAATAGCCGATCTGGTCCCGAATAGCAATGTGTTATCGCATGCCCTGCCAGGTCTTCAGATTGTCAGAAAAACTGGCCTGGGCTTCAATTGTGTGTTACTTTGAGAACTAGCCGACCGCCGGGTTCAGCGCGAACCCACCTACCTGGCAATATTGCATCCACAGGGTCGAATAATGGAAGATCGTCATCTCCGCTGTTCGCGGCGCAAGTTCCTGGCCCAAGCAGCCGCCCTCACCCTCGCGGGAGGAATGCCGCAAGGCACGCCGGCCGTCGAGGCCGAGAATGTCCAATCTTTCCGGGCCAGGCCACCCAAGCCAAGCCTGGATGGCCGCAAGCCGATCGCCGTTGTTTGCACCGTCTACCGGCCCTTGTCCCACGCCTACCACATCGCGGGACGCTTCATCGACGGCTACACGCGCGGCGGCCGCTTTCATGTGCCCAAGCACTTCGTTCGATCCATGTATGTCGATCAGACGCCCGACAACGACTTGTCGCGCGCCGTTGGCCGCGAGTCCGGCGTGCGCGTCTCACGCTCCATTGCCGAGGCGCTTACGGACGGCGGCAAGAAGCTCGCGGTCGAAGGCGTTCTCCTGATCGGCGAACACGGCAATTACCCGAGCAACGACAAACGCCAAATCCTCTATCCGCGGTATGAAATGATGGAGCAAATCATTTCGGTGTTCCGCGAGACGGGCCAAAGCGTCCCCGTCTTCAATGACAAGCACCTCTCCTATGACTGGTCCAAAGCCAAACGGATGGTCGGCTGGGCCGAGGAATTGCACGTGCCTTTCATGGCGGGTTCGAGCCTCCCCGTGACCTGGCGCCGGCCCGAGTTGGAGCTGCCCCTGCAGTGCCCGATTGAACATGGCCTGGTCGCAGCCTATGGCGGGATCGAGGTCTATGGGTTCCACGCTCTGGAAACACTACAGGTGATGCTCGAACGCCGCCACGGCGAAGAGACTGGCGTCCAGGCGGTGACCTGTTTCACAGGCAACGACGTCTGGAAGGCGGGTGACGCCGGGCTTTGGAGCTGGGACCTGCTCGAGGCCGCACTTGGGCGCAGCGAAACGGTGAATCCCGGCGATATACGCCGCAATGTCGGCAGCATGTCAGTCGGCAGCATGTCCAGAACGCCTGTCACCGCGTTCCTGGTCGAATACCGAGATGGCGTGCGCGGGACAATCCTGCTGCTCAACGGGCACATTCAGGACTTCTGCTTCGCGGCGAAGCTGAAGGGCGAAGCCAAGCCTGCCTCATGCATGTTCCACCTGCCGCCTCCCCCAGGCGCCAAATTCTTCGATTGCCTTGTCGCCAACATAGAGAAACTGTTGGAGACGCGCCGGCCGCCCTATCCTGTCGAGCGAACGCTGTTGACCTCGGGCGTTCTGGATGCCGCGATGGAAAGCCATTATCGACGAGGCACGCGCATTGAAACGCCACATTTGAGTTTCTGCTACAGCCCTCCGGCGGACAGTGGCTTTTGCCGCGGCAATGTATCGGCACCGGTGTGATAGGAACTATCGACCCGAGTGAAGCCCCCCACTCACGCATTCTGCATAGGATCATGCTGCTTTTTATTCGGCGGTACCTGGCTCTTGCCGGCCTGCTGTTCTGGCTAGGTGGGTTCACCTTTTACGCGGCCGTGGTCGTGCCCATTGGACAGGAAGTTCTCGGCTCTCATTTCGAACAAGGCATGATCACACGCCAAGTCACCCAGTACCTCAATTGGAGCGCCGCATTAGCTCTGCTGCCACTCGCCTGGGACGGGGCCGCCGCTCACGATCCTTCAAGCCGGCGCCGTCTGGCGCGCTGGTTGAGCTGGGCTGGGATGCTGCTCTCGTTAGGTGTGCTGGTCTGGCTCCATCCGCGCCTCGATGCGCTGCTCGATGTCGACCAACGCAGGATTCTCGAGCGACAGGCGTTTCGCGCCAGCCATCGGTGGTATTTGTGGCTCAGCACGATCCAATGGGCGTGTGGCCTCATCTACCTGGGATTGAGTCTGCTGACATGGCGCGCTGAGGATCGTGCCGGCGCTAAAGCAAGCTTCCGAGAGCCGACGTGCCAAGCAAGGTTGAGGAAGCCGACGAAGAACTGAGAAATAACCCTGAGCGCAAAAAAAGTCCCGCTGTTGGCTTCTTCGGCGTCGCCCAGTCACCGAGGTAACCACTCAGCAGGACAAAATTGATTATACAGCCCCTGCAACCGATAGCAACAGAATTTGTGTGAGAAATGGAGCATTCTTTCCTCAGATGAAAAATGCCGCAATTCTTTTTCTGAGAACAGCTTACAGGATAGCAAAGCCAGTTGAGTCCTTGGTGGACCTTTCATAATTGCCTTCTGCCCGATACGGCTCCACCCAGAATCTCACGCCGGGACGCTTCTTTCCAGCTGCGAAGGGGACACTGGTGATACGGCCATTGCTGAGGCACGCCCGTAGCGGCGAGTCTGAGACCAGCGGGCTCCAGCGATTTGTCACGAAAGGGTTGGTGTGACAGGTACGCCTGGGAAAGGCAAAAGCTTTTTCGCCGCCTACGGTTGCCTCAGCCGTCGGCGCCAGCATTCGGTCGCAACGCGCGGCGCCAGGTCCACGACACTGGATCGGATCTCATCACGAAACATTCACGATTTGCCCACACGTCTTTAGCGGAAATGGATTATCTTTATTCGCATGCGGCGAAGTACTTCATGGAAAGGGTACTCGGACTGGTCCAGATTGAGGAATTTGATGCTCTCGAGATGGAGGCGGCTCCCATTTCTTGTTCCCTTCCACAAACCGATCCCGGAAAGGACTTCGGATCCGTGTGCGACGCAATCATTATCTCCGATATCCACTTGGGCAGCGAAAACTGTCAGGCACGAAGTCTTTGTAGTTTCCTGCGATCGATCGCGCGCGGGGAGCTGCTCACCAGCAAATTGATTCTCAACGGCGACGTCTTCGACTCCATTGACTTCAGGCGATTGAAAAAGACGCACTGGAAAGTCTTGACGCTTCTTCGTAAGCTTTCGAACAAAATCGAAATTATCTGGATTTGCGGCAATCACGATGGCTCGGCCGACGTCGTTTCTCCGCTCCTTGGGGTTGAGGTTGCCGACGAATACATCCTGGAGAGCGGTAGTAAGAAGATCCTGATACTGCACGGCCATCGCTTCGATGAGTTCCTCGACTCCCATCGCATTCTCACCTGGATCGGCGATTACGCCTACTTGCTAATGCAGAAGTTGGATCGGACGCACAAGTTCGCCAAATGGGCCAAGCGGAGCAGCAAGATCTTTCTGCGCTGCTCCAAGACCATCGAGGAAAAGTCGGTCCGCTATGCACGCGGCAAACGCTGCTCAGCCGTCTGCTGCGGCCACACCCACCATGTCGGCAGCGAAACCACCCAAGACGTGCACTATTTCAACAGCGGCTGCTGGACAGAGCTACCGAGCACGTACCTGACTATCCACGACGGGCAGATCGCCATTCACCCCTTCGATCACGAACTAGTCCGGGACGACGAAGACTTGGAACTGGAGCCCTCTTGCCCGAACGAACGCGACGCGCAGGAAGGCGCGCTCGTCTATGCCGCACCGTGAGCGACGCGTATCCTTCAGAGCCTAGAGCGTCGGCGACAGTTCCGGATCGGCTTGCTCGATGGTCGTCCCTGCAGTTTCTTGTTCGCTCTAGGCGTTGGCCCCTTCCCGGAAGCGATAGCCGACCCCGCGGACTGTCTCGATCAAGTCTGCAGTGCCGAGCTTGCGGCGCAAGGTCTTGATGTGCACGTCAATGGTGCGTTCCAGTACGACGGCTCCGTCGCCGATCGCCGAGTCCATCAATTGATGGCGCGTAAACGCTCGGCCTGGCTGGCGAACCAGGCACTCCAGCAGTCGAAACTCCGTTGGCGTCAGATCGATCTCCTTCCCATCCACTAGGGCCCGATGGCGAACCCTGTCGATGCGTACGCCCATGTGCTCGACGATATCGGCCGGTTCCACCGTGCCCTCGACCCGGCGATGCAGAGCCTTGATCCGCTGTAGGAGCACCTTGATACTGAACGGTTTCGTGACGTAATCGTCTGCGCCAAGCGAGAATCCTACGAGCTGATCGGTCTCCTCCGCCTTGGCGGTCAGCATGACAATGGGGATGTCGCGCGTCCGCTCACCCGCGCGCAACTCGCGGCACACATCGAGCCCGCCGAGGATCGGCAACATCAGGTCCAAAAGAATCAGATCGGGCAACTGCGTTTGGGCTTTGCGTAAACCTTCCTGCCCGTCATGAGCGACAATGACCTCGTAACCTTCCTTTTCGAGGTTGAATACCACGACTTCGGTCAACGCCCGCTCGTCTTCGATGATCAGAACGCGCATTCTTGCCATGGGAGCTGAACATCCTATTGAAACTGTAGCCAAGTCGAGATCCCCTTCGCTGGATCGGCGACGAGGTCCAGCCGCGAAAAAGGAGAGGTACGCCGCGCCAAAACACGAAACGGGCTGATTTTCGCAAAGCGTAACTGCCGCACAGGCGTTCCTGCGCGGTCGGTGTCCCTTCTCTTGTCTCTGGCCGCAGCCAGGCATGCTCAAGAGGCAGCGATCACGGCCGACGGGCGATGACGCACGATTTCCCCCTCCACCAAGTAGATCACGTTCTCGGCGATATTCGTGGCATGGTCGGCGATCCTTTCCAGATGGCGCGTCGCCGAGAAGAGGGACAACCCAGGAGCCACCATTTCGGGCGATTCCTGCATGGCCTTGATCAATTCTTCGATGATGGCGTTGTTGTAATTATCCACGTCGTCGTCGAGCCGGCAGACCCGGCGGGCAAGATGGGCATCCATGTTCACGAAAGCGTCGAGGCTCTGATGAACCATCGAGGTCGTCAAATCGGTCATGCGCTGGAGCTTCTCGGGGATTGGGATAAAAGGAGGACGCGCCAGGCAAAGTGCGCGTTCGGCAATGTCTTCCGCCAGGTCTGCCATGCGCTCAAGGTCGACGTTGATCATGAGTGCCGCCGAGATGCGCCGCAGATCGACCGCCACCGGCTGATGGAGGGCAAGGATCTTGAGACACTCTTCCTCGACATGGTTCTCTTCCTCGTCGATCTCGGAATCGCCGTCAATCACTTGCTGGGCAAGGGCGGCATCGCGGCCCTGGAGCGAGCGGATCGCCTTGTGAATCGCGTCCTCAACGCTCGATGCCTGCGCGAGAATGTCACGCTGGAGATTATCGAGATCTCGCTCCAAGTGCTTTGACATGCCACGAATCCTCAGTCCGTAATCCTTAACCAAATCTTCCGGTGATGTAGTCTTCCGTCTGTTTAACATGCGGCCGAGTGTAGAGCTGGTCGGTCGGCCCTGCTTCGACGAGCCGGCCCTGGAAAAAAAACGCCGTCAAATCCGATACGCGGGCCGCTTGTTGCATGTTGTGCGTGACGATCACGATCGTGTAGAGGCGCTTGAGTTCGAAGATCAAATCCTCGATCCGCGCCGTGGAAGCAGGGTCCAGCGCCGAGGCTGGCTCGTCCAAGAGGATGACCTCGGGATCGGTCGCCAGCGCCCGCGCGATGCAGAGACGCTGTTGTTGTCCGCCCGAAAGGTTGAGGGCCGAATCGCCCATCCGGTCCTTGACCTCGTCCCAAAGAGCGGCGCGGCGCAAGGAGCGTTCAGCAATTTCATAGAGCTGGGTCTTGTCCTTCAAACCGGCGATGCGCGGACCAAAGATGACATTTTCGAAGATCGATTTTGGAAACGGATTCGACTTCTGGAAGACCATGCCCACGCGGCGGCGCAGATTGACCAGGTTTATATTCCGGCCATGGATGTCGTCTCCATCCAGGCTCACCGTGCCGGTGTGCCGCGTCCCCTCGATCAGATCGTTCATGCGGTTGAGGCAGCGCAAGAACGTAGATTTTCCGCAACCTGAAGGGCCGATCAGGGCGACTACCGAGCGCTGCGGTATCGTAAGGTTTACCTTGTGAAGGGCCTGCGTGGAGGTATACCAGAAGCTCAAATCGAGCACCTCGAACTTGGCTTGTACACCTCGCAAATCGGGAGGTTCCCGGCCAATCATGCTGCGTTCGGAGATGATGGCAGAGTAAGACAACGTAGACAAGGAACACCTCACAGCGGTCTTGGCCCTGGATACTCGTCCATGAAGCGTGCGCTGATTCTAATTGTGATTTATGTAGATTACGTGAAGAACTTGTGAAGTTCAGCCGGCCGGCGCACGTGGTAAGCGCACCGTAAACCGAGTGCCCTGGCCAAGTTTACTTGTGGCCTGGACCCCACCGTGCATGGCCTGAACCAGGTGTTTGACGATCGACAGACCAAGTCCTGTCCCTCCCAGCTCGCGCGAACGGGCCTTGTCCGCGCGGTAGAAGCGTTCAAAGATGCGCGGCAAATCGCCCTCGGGAATCCCAATCCCCGTGTCTTCCACCTCCAAATAGACCTGGTCCTTGTCGGCGCGCCAGCGCACCCAGATTCGACCGTCCGCAGGCGTATATTTCAGCGCATTGTCTATCAAGTTGTCAAGGATCTGGCTGATTGCTTCCTCGTCGACCCAGGCGACGATTGCGGCTCCCGTTCCGCCTCCGGAAATCGGCGGCGCGACGGGTTGCAGGAGTTGGTTTTTGCCTTCGGCGCGAGCGCGATGCCGTTCCAGGCAGCTCGCTATGAGCGGCTCGAGGGCCACCTCTTTGAACTCGAAGGCTTCGACACCCGACTCGATGCGAGCCAGGCTGATCAGATCGAGGATGAGCGCGTGGAGCCGATCGGCCTGATCCCGAATCTGCTCCAGGAATCTGGCCCCATGCACAGGATCCTCGATCGCTCCGTCGAGGAGAGTTTCCACGCAAGCCTTGATAACCGACAAGGGCGTCTTCAGCTCGTGTGACACATTCCCCACGAATTCCTGACGCACCCGCTCCAGGCGCCTCAACTCAGTAATGTCATGGAGCACTAGCACCGCGCCGCGCGTCGGGAAACCCGGCAGACGGGCAGCGTGCATGGCCAGGCTTCGGCCCAGGGTTCCTTCCCCGTTCAACTCTCCCTGGCATGGCTCCGGCCCCAGCAAGGCTTTGCGGACGACGTCTTGCAGGGTGCGGTTGCGCGCGACTTCCCAAACCTTGCGCCCGACCGCCGCCTGGGCTTGAAAGCCCAGGAGCTGAGCAGCGCGATCATTGGCAAAAAGGATGCGTTCCTCGGCATCCAGCGCCACCACCCCCTCGACCATGCCGCTCAAAATAGTTCTCAACTGGTAACGGTCCTCCTCCAACTGTACAAACTGGGAGGCGAGCCGCTCGCTCATGCGGTTGAATGCAGCTGCCAACGCGCCGACCTCGTCGTGGCTGTCGACGTAGACTTTCTGACCGTATTGGGCTGCGGCGATTCGCTCTGCTCCCAGCTTTAATTCCTGCAAGGGCAGAGAGACGCGCCGGGCCAGCCAAAATGCTAGGGCCATCGCCGCCGCGCTCGTGATGGCCGCCGCGGACCAGACGAGTTGACGCAACGCTGCCAGCTCTTTGTTGACCTCGTCGAGGGGCAGGGCAGTGCGTACGTATTGAACTTCCTGCCCCGGCTCCGTGGCGTGCACGGCGTGGTACTTCATCCATTTGCCGTCTTCCTGGCTATAGCGTTCGGAGGTGCCCGAGCCCCGGTCCGCAGCCGCATGAAATTCGGGACGATCTGCGTGATTCTGCATCTGTTCAGGCAGGTCGACGGAATCGGCGAGGATTTTGAACCGCGCATCGGTCAGCGTAATGCGCGTGGGGATTTGCTTGCCAAGGCTGGCGATGCGTTGCTGCAAGGCAGGAAGGCGCTCGGCGGGCCATTCCCCGATTAGCGTAATGATGAGCGTGGCTTTGCTGTGCAGTTCATCCTCGATCTGATTCCGAAATTGCCGTTCGACTCGAACATGCAGGACGGCGCCTAGCAACCCAATCGCACACAGCAGCAAGCCGCTGAACGCGATAAACAACCGCCAAAACATACGCGAGCGCCACATGCAGTAATTCTAGATATTTCTGATCGACTTTGCGATTCCGCGGCAGTGAAGGGCGCGGGAGCACGGACAAGGGGCAAGGGGAACGAGGTCCCCGTTCGATGGCTTTGCCTCGGATACGCGGGGCCTTGCAAGCTCTGCCTGCCATCGGCAACGTCGTTCTGCCTTCTCACGCCTTGACTGCAGCTATTCCCGGCGCCGCGCATGACTTACCTGCCGCGCGACAAAGTTTCGCTAACGAAAACCCGGCTACACGGGTTATACCTTCATGCAAGGAGATTCCTTTAGCAATCAAACCGGGAAAAGCGTAAAATCAGCTTTGAAAGTTTGTCATTTCTGTTCGGTGGAGTTTGCCTGGCGCATAGCCAACCGAACAAGGTGAGGATGCTTGGCTTCTCTCGAAAAGTCTGATGCCCTCCTTGAAGAGGAGCAATTGCTGATTTGCCGCGCTCAGGGGGGAGATCGGCAGGCGTTCGCCGTATTGGTCGAGCGGCATTGGGATCGTCTTTACCGCTGGCTGTACCACCTTACCCATGATCGCCACACCGCCGAAGACCTCACGCAAGAGTCTCTGCTCAAGGCGTTTGCGAATCTGGCCCGATTTCGCACGCCGAACAACTTTCATGCGTGGTTGTTCCGCATCGCCTACAACTGTTTCGTCAATCAATGGCGTTCCCCCACCCGCGCGCGGCAGCCTTTTCCGGAAAACCTGCAAGCGCCGGGAGAGGGCCCGGTGGAACAAGTCCTGAGCCGGGAGGCGTTGCAGATGCTGGCCCGGGCGGTGGGCCGGCTGCCCGCTGATTTCCGGGCAGCGTTTCTCCTGCGCGTGGACGAACAATTGTCGTTCCAGGAGATCGCCGAAGTGCTGGGCATCCGCGAGGAAACCGCCCGATGGCGCTTCTTCAAGGCCCGCCAAAAGCTGATGAATGTGCTGGCTCCGCAACTAAATCGGGAAGAGGTATGAACTGCGAGGTCGTCAAACGCCGTCTGCTGGCCATATCCAAGTCCAACGGCTTGCCGGCGGAACTGCGTACACACCTCGCCTATTGCGGCTCGTGTCGGGCCTGGCGGCGCCGCCTCCTGCAGCTCGAACAGCACGTTTCCTCGCTGCCGGTCCCGCGATCGCGGGGGAAATCAAGGTTCCTCCGTGACTTCCTTCGCGAGCCCGGGCAAGTAAGGAAGGTGCCAGATGGCATTGCCGCAGTAAATTCCGAGGCAGCAGCGCCGGCCCCGGCCGGTCCGCCTGGACGCTTTCGCCTAGTCTTGTCGAGGACGATGCAGTCGCGCCCCATGGTTGGCTCCCTGGCAGGCATTGCCGCCCTCTTGTTGATCGCCTTCTCAGCCTATGAATTGCGCACCCGCACTGGGGAACCACAAAGTTCCAGCTCGGAATCGATCAGCGAACCGCTCCTTGCCGAGCTTGTCGAGCGCGACGTGCGCCTATCGTCGGCCGACACTCCCGCGGAACGCGTTGCCATCCTCGCGGATATTGCGGACGTGCTGGCGCGCGACCTCGCGCCGCTGGCGCACGCTGACGCTCACGAAGATCTGTCCACGCTCGCGAGATTGTACGTGAATGTGGTGCGCAGCGGGCTTCTTCATCAAGCCCGCGCCTTGCGTGAAACCGAACGTCTGCCCGTCCTCGGCCCCATTGCCGACCGTCTCAAAGAAGTCGCCAATACCGCCGAACGCCTTGCCCAGCAGTCACCTGTGGAGCAGGTCCAGCCGCTGCTCGACATTGTTGCCGTGGCACGACAGGGGAGCTCCGAGTTGCGTGCGCTCTGGGAGGAGCAGTCGTGAAAAGCTGCTTACTTATCGTGCCTATCGTGGGGAGTGCGATTGTCTGCCTCTCTGGCCAGCACTGGGAGACATCCCAGCGAGTCGATAACGACAGGGCAATTCAGTTCCATCGTGACGCGTGCCTCATTGAAACCATGGTTGACGGCGGTCTTTGCCTCGCGAAAGAGGAAACGCCCCTTCTCCGGGCGGAATGCTGCACGGCACTCGCCCAACAGTTGGCGACAGAGGTTCGGCATGCGGCCAAGAACCACGACCATGCACGTGTCGAAGAACTGGGGCAGCACCTGCGCACCGTCCTCGACCAAGGCGTGGCCGTCAACCTCTCCGAGATGCGCAAGCACATGCCTGCAGATTCCAGCGTGGAAAAGAGGATCGAGGAGGTGCGCCGATCTGCGGTGAGCCTGGTCGAGCCGCTAGAAGAGGAACTGGAACAAGCCTCCGCCCCGCAAGAGCACGAAGAATTCCAAAATACCCTCCAGGCGCTGCGCCAGGGCTGGGCAGAACTGGAACGCCTCCGTGCGCCAACGCCTCCCTGAACAGGATCAGGGACATGTCGGGAGAAGTGGGCGCACCATTTGCCTTTGGTGCGGCGTCTTCCTGGCACGCTCATTTCGCGGGGAATGGGATCGGGGGACAATTGACCTCATGGGGGCCACCTCGAAACCAATCCTGTCAATTCAGCGTCATTGTGAAGATCCGTGAACTTGGTGCCGGAGAATTTCCTTTCTTTCGCGATCGCTCGCTATTGCCCCGTTCACCCAGCCTCTCCAGAACCATTTAAAATAGAACGCCTCGACCCCTGCCTTCCCAACTCTTTTGGGGTTGATGCTGACACATGTCCTCCACTCTGCTATCGTGCCGCACCGTGCGTCCGAACCGCATCGGAACCAAGGAGGCAATGTTCATGACCCAAACCATCGAGAGGCTTTCACTTTATGCCATGGCGATGACCTTGCTCGCCGGCATGGCCTGGGCAGGAGAGAAGAAGCCGAACAGTCCTGAGCTTCTGCCGTACCCAAAACCCTGCTCCGGACAGCAGGATGTCGTGACCCCCGAGCTTCTGCCCAATCCCAGGCCGTGCTGCGAAAAGACGGCTTCGCACTCAGGATGTTGCGCCGAGGTGAGCGAATGCCCAGCATGCGCTCAGGGCTCTTGCCAACCGGCACATGGAAAGGCCGTCATTACCAGCGTGATTCCAATCGGACAGTTCTTTCCCAGTGGGACGACTCCCGCCCACCAGGAAGAGAACCTGATCAAATTGATCACGAAGTATGTTCGGCCGTCGACTTGGAGTAGTGTCGGAGGCACGGGCACTATCGAGTATTATCCGCTCGGCCGAGCCCTGGTTGTTAACCAATCGGCAGCTACGGTCGCCGAGATCAACGATCTGCTCGCATCGTTGGAGCAGATTCAAAAGGCTGTCGCTGCCACTCCCAATGCTGAAGGATCCATATCCGCAACAAACTTCATGATCGTTGCCACGAAGCGTGCGCCGCAGCCTGGGATGGTCCCGGCCGTTTCTGCGTTTGCCTCGGCCCCGTCCTGTCAGCCAACGCCGCCTCCCGCACCATGTTCGACTTCGTGCCCAGTCACAGGAATATGTACGGTGCAGGCTGGTGACAACCTCCTCCAGATTCCTTGCGGCAGCAGCGCGCCCTGCTGTGTTGCACCGGCCAGCAATTTGGGAGTGGTCGGATACCAAGCAGTGCCAGTCGTCCCCCCTGCTACGGCAGCCGTGCCCTGTCCGTTTGTCTGTGCTCCCACCTCAATAATGGTCCAAACAAGTGTGCCGGCGCACGCGGCATTCCAAGGTTGCTGGAAACTGGTGGCCATCGGCGAGGAAGGAAAGACGAAGCTATCCATGAGCTGCAATTGCAGCATGAGCATGGTCTGTGACAGCTTGGAAATGAAGATGCCGGGCAATGCCCGCATCAAGTTCGCCGCTGCCGAAAAGCACGTGAGCGTCATTGGGCCCAATCTCACTGCCATGGCCGACGCGGTCTCTTCCGGAAAGGCCGGCTGCCTTGTTTTCGAAGGGCATGTCCATCTCCAGTTCGAAAGGCAAGGGCAGAGCGCTACGGTGACCGCCGAACACGTGATGGTGAATATGGCGGACGGACGTGTCGAAATTGATCCACGGGCTTGCGCAAACCCGGCGCCGCGGTATATCTCCCTTAGCCAACTGCTCGACTCGATTTCTCACTCGAAGTGAGTACTTCGGGCTAGTCTACTAATGCCAACTAGCGGGCTTCCTGTGCCTTCGGCAAGGAAGCCCGTTTCATTTGCAGAGTCATCGAGCTTGAAGGTGACGCGCGGCATTCTCTAAATCCGATCTTGGGGACAGGCTGGATGACTGTCATAATATCTTCAACTAGGCCTCGCGAGCATTTGCAGGGGCAGACCGCAGAAGGTTGTAGAAGCAGCGCTTGATTTCGCCCTAGGCCTGCAAGTTAAGTCGGGGCGAATCTACGGAATCGGACAACATCAACCTTTCATGGACGCGACGGCGCGCTTGGACCATTCGCCAGGAGGGTCCGTTGCGCTCGCACGCGTGGAGTTCATGGCACTCACCATTCTGCTGGCAGAAGATCACCGGATTGTCCGGCAGGGGCTGCGGTTGCTTCTCGAGGCCGTTCCCGATTTGGAACTGGTCGGGGAAGCCGCCGATGGTCTGGAAGCGGTACACCTTGCGGAACGCCTGCAACCCAACGTGCTCGTGCTGGACCTGATGATGCCGGGCAGGGATGGCCTGGAAGTGGCGCGGCAAGTGACGCGACGTTCGCCGCGAACGCGGATCATTATCCTTTCCATGCATTCCAATGAAGCCTACGTGCTTGAAGCGCTGCGTGCCGGGGCCGTTGGGTTCGTGCTGAAAGATTCGGGTGCGGAAGAGTTGGTGCAAGCCATTCGCTACGTATCCTCTGGACGACGCTTCTTTAGCGAACCTATCTCCGAACAGGCAGTGGCGGCATACGCACGCAAAGCCACTGGCGCACCGGTGGATCCATTTCACACCCTGACAGCTCGCGAGCGGGAGGTGCTACAGCTTACGGCAGAAGGTCAAAGCGGCGCCGAAATCTCTGAACGATTATTCATCAGCCCGCGCACGGTTGAGAGCCACCGGGCCAATCTCATGCGTAAATTGGGAGTCCGCAACCAAAAAGAACTCGTTCGCTACGCCATGCAGCGCGCATCCCTTCCCAAAAGCACCGGACCTCGCGGCTGTTGAGATAGAGGATTTCAGAATTCGGTAATTTTACGGATAGCAGTCGACCCAGAGGCTCGCTATTCTTTGAAACGGAGAGGCCACGGGGCTCAAAACTGACTGGGCGACGGTTTTGAGCAACAAGGTCTCTCTTTTTTTGCGCGCATCTCCTCAGCTTCTGGGTCTGCCAAGTCCGTCATCGCTAAGAGTCCGAAATTGCTGCGCTTAGGATCGCCGGGGCCGGTCCCCGGCGACGGCGACCAGGTCGACACGTGCCGCCATTCGGAGTCGTCCCGACCCAGCTAGCAGCCAGGTTTCGCCGCGAGCCAGGTCGTTCCGCACCGCGCGGATGCGCTGGATCAAGGAGTTTGGGGCAGCGATTCGGAGAAGGTGACGACGCCGCTCCAGGGTGCAGGCGTTGACCTCGCCAACCGACAAACCGAACGCCTGGCTGAATGCTCGCCAGGATTCTCGCCATTGCTCGCTGGCGGGTTCGTGGGCAAGTTCCGGTAGCAGATCGCGCCAATCCCCATCTTTTGCAAAAACTGGTTCCTTACTGCGCAAGACCCAACCATTCTCCTGGACCTGTAAGGCGATCAAGCGATCGCCTCCAGCAGGAGATTGCGTCAGAATCAGTACGGCCCAAAGACTCACGGGCCGGTCCACGACGATCTGTTGCCAGCACAGCGGCCCCGTAGGCTCCTTGCAAGGAATTAGTAGCTCTCGAACGTCTACGGGAAACCCGTGTTGCTCCTTCCACGCCGGCGGGGCAGTCACGCATGCTTTCAGGACGCTGATATCAAAACGCACTTCTTCTGGCACGGGCACGACGGCATCAAGTTCAGGGCAGTGCAGGTTCACATAGCCGGGAGAGCGACCCGGCTGTTCGCTCTCCACGAAATTGAACACTCTGCGTTCCCGGGCCGAGTACGCGTATTTCCCTTCGGGAAGCGCATGGCGGCCCAATGGTGAGAGGCGCCAGAGACCGGGCTTGTCCGGAAGTACCAGTCCTTCTTGCTGGAGTCGGCGCAGGATTTGGCTAACCAGAGGAAGGCCGATGTGCAGTTTTTTGTCTACATCTTCTTGCTGTTGCACTTCGGTCGAGGCCAGGGATTTCAGCACAAAGAGAGACAGCGGGTCGACAATCGAACTTTTTTGCAAATCGACCAATGCCTCGACTCTGTGCAGCAATAATTCCCCCACCCAAAGAGAGCGCGGCTGCAAAGGGGCCAGCTCTTTCCACCAGCCGGCGAGAATACGGCTTTCGGGATAATGAATGGGAGACCTAGCGGTCATGAGCCGCTTTCCTGGCAAACTTGCGGTGCCACTTGCGGATCGGCATCGCGCCCCTGGAGTTGCTGAACGAGACGTGCGATCAGACTCTGTTCCTGGCGGGCGGCCTCTTCATTGAGGTGTTCGAGGGGCCCTTCCCATTGGCTGCGGCGCATGAGCGTGCCGGGATCTCCCAGGATGATGAGCCTGGAGCGCGCACGCGTCAAAGCGAGCATCAGAGTGCGCGGGCTGTCGCCGTATGCAACCGGTCGATGCGTGTGGCTCCGGGTAAGGCTGAGGAGGATGACATCGGCTTCGCGCTGACGGAACGACATGGGAACGCCAATCTCCAAGTCCAATTCCGTTGCCGCAGGGACAGACTCCTGGATCAAGTGCCTGATTAATTCTGCCTGGGCAACGTACAGGGCCAGCACGGCAACGCGCGGCCTGGTTGGACCCGCGGTCAGTCCCGATGCCATGGCCGCCAGTTCTCGAACGAGGGCCTGTGCTTCCAGATAGTTGACGAACCCATAATTGGGTAATCGGAAACGCACTTCAACCGGCAGTCTTTCCCGATTGCGCGGGTCAGTCAGATCGAGTTCCAGCCCGGCTCCGCCCTTGCGCGGCCAGAGAGCCGAGTTCGGTGCTGCAGGGCCATGCCTCTTGCTGTGCTTGCCATTACGGTCACGGCCATTTTCGCCGACGTTCAATGAGGGGACTGACACAAACTGGACGACGGAACGGGAACCATTTGCTTGCGAGAAGGAATCCGCGGAGGGTTCCGCATTGGTTTCTTCCCGAGGCTCAGACCAGCAGCCGTTGAGGAAGACCGCCAAATTGGAGTTCATGCGATGGAGGACATCGAGGCGGACAGTCCGGCCCAAGTCGCGCAGGCCTGAATGCTGCTGGAGCCATTCTTCAGCTCGCCGCCGGTGCCAGCCGGCCGCAAGGTCAAACTCGAGGCAACAGGTCTGCCAGGACATGTGCGCAGCGCCGCAGCCCTCTGTGGCCTCTGACCAGTTACCCAGCCGCTCACGTACCCCATGATCGAGGGCCACGGAAATATCATGAGCACACTCGCCGCCTGAGAGGCGAAGCACTAGGCGATCCGCTTTTTCCACCCAGCGCAGGCTGTGGTAGGTCGGCCTCACGGACAATTCTTGCAACTCGCGATAGACATACTGCTTCGCATCCTCAATCGCCATGGACGGCGGGAAAATGATCTCGGCAAGGGTCGATTGACTCGCAGCCTGCCTCAAGATGCGCAATTCGATGTCCGGAGAGTCAGCAACTTGCTCGCTTTCCAGGCGAGTCCGTTCCTCGGAAGATACCGGCCGCAGCCGGCAGCATAGGCGGCCATTCTCCCGGGCCCAGGTGTGGGGAAGGAAGCGCGGGTCGCAGTGGAGGTGGCGCCAGAGACGTTCGAAGGCATGGGGCGCTTTAAGAGTGGACAATTGATAGATAGAACGAACTCCAGATTTTGAATCACCTGGCTGGCTGAGGCCGTGCTGCCACGCTGGTTCACCAATCAGCACCCAGCGCCGAGCGCGACGTGCGACATTGAGAAACTCTGATTCAGTTACCTGATCCGCTTCGTCCAGAACGAGCAGATCAAAACACTGAGTCTCAGGGGCATCTTTGGCAACAAGATCGCCAAAGGTGGCGTCCTTGCCGAGGGCGGATGTCGTGGCCGCGACGACGTTGGCGTACGCCGGCAGGCGCTCCGCAAATGTCGTCTTGTTCTGATCCAGGTAGAGAGCCCACTGCCTGGCCCATTGCCGCCGCTCCTCGGCCGCAGCCAGCTCGCGCCGCCACTCTTCCTCCGCGGCTCGGACTGCCGTTGCCGTGACCTGTGCTGGTCGAGGCCCTTCAAGATGCAGCCGGCCCTCCTCTGCTTGCCAGGCGTTACGCAGGCCATCCCATTGCTGGTGCAGTTCATGCAAACGCCGGTCGAAGGCCACGGACCGGCGCTCCGCTTCGGCAGAAATCAGCAGCAACTTTTCCTCATGCCATTTTTGCTGCGCGTTCTCGCGTTGCTTTTGGAGGAGATGGATGCGCCCTTGAAGCTCAACCAGCTCTGCTTCCACTTGCTCCACCTTGGACGACAGCTCAAGCCAATCTTCCGCGAGGTTTTGTCGAAAAGTAGCTTGCCACCAGGAAACCGACCACCACCGTCCGCTGTTCTTCGCTTCGACAAGGGGTTGCATTGCAGACTGCGCAGAGTGCACTCCCTCTCGCTGCTTGCGGCAGTCTTCGAGTTGGCCGTTCAACTCCGCTAACATCTTGTCGATCTGGGAGAGCGCCTCTTGGTGATTGCGTTCACAGGTTGCCAAAGCGGCTATGAACTCATCGGCGGCCCCTGCTGGCGGGGAGGTCGTGCTGCTTTCCACCGTCTCTTGAATCTGCCTGCGGCCGGCCTCAATATGCTCGACCTCTTCCTGAAGCCGTGTCTGCGCCGCCGCAATGCCGGCGAGAGATTCCCAAACCGGCTCGTTCTGGCGCAGTCGAGTGCTCCGCTCGTCGGCTGCAGCCCCTTCCTCGTTTGCCCGTTGCACTGCGTGCGCGTGTAACGCCCGGAGACGCACCGGGAGCGTCAACGCGCGGGCGTGGGCAGCAAGGCTGTCGAGCGATTCGGCTGCGTCCAGGCATCGGAGGGGAAAAACGGCATCGCTAGGAGCGATCAAGGAAAGAACTCGATCAATAGCGGCGGCGGAAGGAGCAAGCAACAGAATTCGTTGGCCCTTCAAAGCCGCCTGAAGGATGATTTCAGCAGCGATGCGGGACTTACCGGTCCCTGGCTGGCCCTGCACCAGGCAGATATCGGGGGTGTGCAGCGCCTTTGCCACCGCTTCGCGTTGAACTGAATCCAGCTCCACATCCCGGAAATTGATGACACCGGGAATGAAAGGCTCGAGATTATCGATCCGCCCGCTCAAAAAGCGCGTCAACAGACGGCGCTGGAGATCGAGAGCTGCTCCGTTGTTCGTCAGAGGAAGCTGATGCTCGTAAACGACGCCCTGGCGCTGTGCCAGCGCCAGGAGTTCTTGCTGCTGTGCTGGCGAAGCGCTCTGGTAGAAGTCCTCCCACGAGGGATAAGGGCGCTCGGCAGGCGGTCTTGCGGTAATCCCTGCTCGGGGTTGCGCACGGGAACCATCATCAATTGATGGGATTCCTTTTTGTGCTCCCGGAGCGGGACTTTCCCTACGAGTCATCGAGGTTCCTCAGCGGCCATCCCTGCGCCCATTTTCGATTCTAGCTTGCTCCATACCGAGTTCCCAGCAAGGTCGAGTCTGGTTTGCGGCTGGTCCAATCGGCAAACCCACGGCTTGCCTTCCTCAGGCAGAGCGAATCGGGACACTCCCTAATCTGCAATTCGTTTCTATTATCCCGTGCTTTACGAGATGGTGTGCTTGAATTTTTACTTCTTCATAGATATTTCCTGGAAGGAGATTAAAGACAGCTTCGGATTTGAGGGGAGAAGTCGGCACCAGGATTCCAGGTCCAGATAGTCCGCTGAGGGCTGACGCGTTGCCGAAGTCGGAGGCTGCCCGGTCCTCTGCGCCGAGTATAGCACGACTTCCGAATGCACAAACTTACCGCAGCCACGTTAATTTTCTCGCGCTGATGCCATCCCAAGCCTGGTTCCGACAAGAGTCGCAGCGCCCGACCAAAACTCGTATTAGTATAGACGCTTTGGACACGCCAAGCTATCAAAACCTGCGCTTTCCAGGATGAAAAAGGCAAGCAGCATGGGCTTCTGCTCAAACGGTGCTCAGCAAGCGCCCCAGGTTCGTGCCTATGCACCGCGAAGGAGTTCCGTCTGCTCTAGCTTTCCGCCCGTGAATCCCTCGCGGCGCCAATCCCTCCCGGCGCCGTTCCCGTACAGTTCAGCGAACAACCAAGTTCTTACTCTCCTTCGTCGACGCTGATGACTTCGATCGACAGTTTCCCCATAACCGCCCAGATGTCGAGCAATGGCGTCAAGGACTGCTCGTTATGCCAGCTGTTGGCTGCGATTTTGATGTGCGTCGCCCCCACGTGGCCAAGAGTTGCATCAAGGGGGTACCATTGCCCGTCACGCCAGACCTCGGTCCACATGTGGAAAGCCATGATGGGCCTGCGCTGCTTGTTAAGTCCATAGACCAGTCCCAGGACTGGCCTTGCCGGGATGCCTTCGGCCCGGCACATTGCAGTCGCAAGCATGCTATGCTGGCGGCAATCGCCACGCTTGATCTTCGCCACCTCACTCGCCGGGATAAACGCTACACCGTAGGAATTGTCGAGGTTGTTCTTCACCCACCTTTGGACCCGCTGTGCCTTCTTCCATAAATCGGGTTCGTCGCCCACTGCCTCGCGGGCGAGTTTCTTGATTCTGAGGTCATCGCTATCCAGCCAATAGCAACTTTTAACGTACTCCTCGCCGGGCTCTGCCGCCTTACCCGACGGATGTGCGGGAGGCAACGCCTTGACTGCCATTTCGAACGCATCGCCGCGGGCATTCCTTGCAGTTTGCCTAGCGTCCGGGGCAAATGCTGCCGCCGGCTCCTTGTTTCCCTTCACGGTGATGCGGTATACGGCCGAGCGCGCGCTGATCGACGGCGCGATACTTCTATTGAGAGGGATGAAGGACGCTTCAAGAATCTCGGCCCCGGGTCCGGCGTTCGCTGCAACAGGCCCAGCGCTGCGATAGAGAACCATGTCACCCAAGGGAGGCATGGGAGCCTGGGAGCGGACAGGAAGCAGCTTATCGTCGAGCCACATCGTCAGAGTTGGAAGTTGTACGGCACCGTTCGACGCGACGATTTTATCGGGCTGGATTTCCACTCGGAGCAGCCGCCTGGGACGGCCCTGAACCTCGACCTTCTCGAAGTCCTTGACGGTGACGCGGTTCGTAGCGACCATGCTCACCATCGGCTCGAAACTCAGGAATGTGAAAGTATCGCCTGGCTTGACCTTGCGGTCCCGAAACATCGTTTCCTGCCGATAAAGGCCGAGGACCTCATCGTTCCACGGGTTCTGCTTGTTGTATTGGGTGCTGCCCGTCACCTGCATGTCAAGTTTGCCGTCTGCGACGGTCCCTTTCATGATGACCTTGCCAAGCTCGCCGTTGTCCTGCAGCAACCAAACCCCGGTGACCTTGCCATCTGCGGTCTCGTCGCTGCCATTCTCCATCTGAATCTTGAACTCCCGGCCGTCGCGTCGAAGCGTCATTTTCAGGGCAGTCGTGGTGCGCAGGATTTTCTTGCCAGCTTGCTCGATCTCACGAACAACCGTATGAACCGAGCCAGCTTTGGCGCCCTGGAGATATGCGACGTTCCAGATATCTTCGATGATTCGGCCACGAGGCTCCGCGGCCACCGCGTGATTGGCAACGAGGACGAGAAATCCGAGGCACCAGGACCGAGATAGACGCATTAGAAGGCTCCTGTCAGAAGGACAAGGGCATGATACTCGAGCCCAGCGGAGCAACCGGCCAGGGCGGCTCGCTTAGGGAGTTGTCGGCATTCCGCTCCCGCATCGTGAGGGAAGAGGCGATGGACGAATCCTGCTAGCGCATGGCCCGCCGTTCTCTCGCGCCCAGCAATCCCATCATACCCGGCCGGACCGCCTAGCCAATGGGAGAAATCCTCTTCAGAACTCCAGGTCCAGGGCCAAAACCGGCGATGGGAATGTCTCACCACATGCTCATGTCACCGCACGATGCACCAAGCGTCCAACCCGCGCAAAGCATCCCTCCCCAATGACTTTCATTTTGGCATTCCCGGCGAAGGTAGAATTGGCTTGGCGGATTGGCCAGTGGGCCAATCGCAAACTATAGTTGTGAAGACAACCGCATTCCCCGCGGCCGGACCCATGCCGGAACCATGACAGGCCGTCTCCCTTCCCGTTTCCCAAACCAGGGTGCGCAAGTGAATCCAGAGAAGTTAGTATCCCATCTCCAAGTGGATCACTACGGGGACTTCTGGCTGACAGAAGCTATACGCCCATCCCTCAACTTGGAAATTGTGCCCCGCGAGGGCTACCGTGTCGATACTTTTCGCGATGAGCAAGCCGGTTTGGAAGTGCCGGTCCTAGTGGCTGCCGTATCGCGCGAACGCCTCTTCGACCTGTTCCTCGAATTTCTCGACCCCCTAGGCGAAGTTGTTGACGTAGTCGTTGAAACCAGTCATGCCAGCGAAGGAGGAGCCCACCAAGACCTCTACCGAGAGCAGATCGACCTACCGGTATTAAAGAGCCACTGCTGCGACTTCGAGGAGATCCTCCTGCATGACGGTTGCACCGGCGTTGCCGTGATAGGCGCCGAGGGACCGATGGAAGTGCAGTTCGACGAGCACAAGCTTCTCGTGGTATACGCCCGAAACCTCAAACCATTCGAGCGAATCCTGCGCAGCGCAGGTCTCAAGAGAGACGACAAACTCAAGGTCATCACGGAAGCAGAGCACCTGCACAGCACAGAGCCCCAGTATGCCGCCGCTTTCGAACAATTCTGCTATCGACTGGGAGTCGGCGAAGCAGCCGAGCACGTTAGCTGGTGAGCGCCTGTAGCACAAGCTGGCAGCTTGTGCCCTTTCATCGACTTCGCGCCGGCAACGGTTTCCCAAACGACCTATAGGTCGAATAAGTCCCATAGGACCGTCCATCCGGAGCGCTAGCGGCTCGTTTTTTCAGTTCAGGGCAGGGGCAGATCCTTGAACTCGAACGGCACCTCGTGCTCCATGAGAATCCAGGCGTAATAGACCAGCTTTACAGGAGGCCCGACATTGGGGCCGGCGGGCTGCACCGTCAGGGTGAGCTGGGTGCTGGTCGGCGAGTTTGTGCCGATGCTGTTGAAATAGAAGTGGTGTTTGTTGCCCTTGTTATCGAGGAGTTCGATGCGCTGCTGCAAAGAATTGATGCGCGTGTAATCACCGGGGTTATCCTTGCTGTCCTCGTTGATGGAGATGCGCATCTGGTATTGCTTGCCAGGCATTTCAGAGATGTCTTCAATATGGAACGTGGCAGCGTCTACCTTGAACTTTTTGCCCTTTGAGGACGTTAGCTTGTCGGTAACGACGGCCGGCTTCTGATCAGCCAGGAGCGTTACGGGAATCAGCCCCTTGAGAGTTTTAACCGTCCGTGCTGATTTGTAAGGCCAAATTAGGTTGGCCTGAGTCTGGTGGAAGTAGCTGCGATAGCCGCCACCGTAGTAGAAGCGCTGATTCCACATCGCGTTGCCATTGACATCGTTGACGGGCAGCATCGAGTGTTTTTCTTCGTCCTCGGCTACCGTCAGTTTAACCGCCCCAACCTTGATAATCGGCAGCTTGGGCTCAACAGCAATGGTCAGATTCACGTTGAGCGATTCGCTGCCCTGCTGTGCCTGCTGAAAATTGTTCCTGAGCACCTGGCCGAAATTGTTATTGCGGTTATAGAAGAAGCCGGTGGCCATCACCTTGAACGGCCCGATGTAAGAGTTGAACGGCACGTAGCTATCCTGGGAGAACAGGTGCAGGCTGTCATCTCCCCAATAGTTTTGCTGGAGTGCCATCCCACTCGCTTCGCAGACCTTGTCGAGCGCTTCCCAGAAGGGCAGCTTATCGAAATGAAACGTGTAGACAGCCTTGTCGGTCGCGGGATTGATTTGCCCGTCGAAGGGCGCGATCTTGTAGCCGGTCTGCTTGGAAAGCTCCGTGAGCACGGCGCGGATCGGCTTATTGGTCATGTGGAGCGTGACTTTTTTGGGCATGAGCGTCACGCTCCGCTCGAGCGGTGGGATAATCTCATCCAGGCGCCGCCGAACTTCCGGGTCGGGATGGGAGCGGCCCTTCAACAATTCGGGCAAGGCATCGGCGCCCAGACCGGCGAGAGCCTTGCTTGCTTTGTCCCTCGTCCGGAAATCCTTATCCGCCAGTTGGTTAACTAATTGCTCCACAGAGGAACCGGCTAGATGCCGGGGCGGTGCCGTGTCCGCATGGAGGGCGGAAGTAATGCTAAACCCCATGACCGCTGCCAAGCAAATAAAGCGGGCCATGCGCGTGACCTTTCTGAAAGGGCGAGGAAGGGGACCCCTCGGCTGGTTCCTTCAAAGAACCCAGTATACATTGTCAAACATGGGCAAAGCAAGTATTCGGGTACAGGTGCGCAGGGCCAAAAGTGGTTCCTTTGTTAAATTGGTAGGGTTCCGCAACTTGGTCCGCAGGACCCCTGACTGCACGGGCTCACCGGAAATCCTTGCCTGGACTTGGCGCCGGCACGTGACCTGGCTTTGCCGTAACTCCCTGGTACGCTAAAATGTTGAAGTACGGAGAGGAGAAACGGACGGAGACCTCCTGCTTATGCCGTTCCTGCTATTGCTGCTGTTGACGGTTGCTTGTCTTCCCGTCAAGTGGCCAGCTCCACCCGATTGGGTTGAATCCTTCGGAAGCCTGGTACTCAGTATCCTTGGAATCGATACGCCTAACCGGGGCGCCTTCCTGGGAAGCACTATGTTGACCTGGCTGGGCGTGGCCCTCGTGACGGCAATGGCGCTGGCCTGGACCTGGCACTTACGTTTCCGACTTGCGCGCCAGCCAGAGCGACGAAATCGTTTTCTTCATGAGCATGCGGCCTGGCGTTTCTATCACCTGATTGGTCTCTTCATCGTCTATGGGTGTGCGCTCTATGTATTGGGATGGGGTTGGGCCGCGCAGGGTGGGGCCACCAAGGGGAGCGCGGAGTCTCCTGGAGTTCTCGGGACAGAGCTATTCATTCTAGCGCCGTTCCTGGTCGGTTTGGTCCTTGCATGGGCCATTTTCTACGACGCCGAACGCGCCTTGCATGATGCCTCGCCCGCCGGCGCAACTCCATACTGGAGCCGAGGCGCGTGTATTCTCTTCCACGCCCGGCAGAATCTGGCACTCGTTTTCATTCCCGTATTGCTCCTACTCACCGTGAACGGATTACCCAGGCTATTGCCCGAACAGGAAGACGGCAGCCAATTCCTCGCCAGTGGCATCACGCTGGCGGCCGCACTCCTGGTCTTCGTCTGCATGCCGTGGACGATCCGCCTGGTACTTGGACTCAAGCCGATGCCCTACGGCCCGTTGCGCGATAGGTTGCTGGCGGCAGCGCAACGCTTGCACTTCCGGTGCAGCAACATCCTGATGTGGAACACCCGTGGCGGCGTCGCCAACGCGATGGTTGTCGGCATTGTGCCGTTCTTGCGCTACGTGGTCCTTACCGATCGGCTCGTCAGCGAGATGACCCCATCGGAGGTCGAGGCCGTGTTCGGCCACGAGGTCGGGCACATCAAACACCGCCACATGATCTACTACCTTGCTTTTCTCCTCCTCAGCCTGGGAGTGCTGGCGGAGCTGGAGATGGTGATCCGGGAGAATGCGAACTGGCACTCGCTGCCGGACCTCAGCTCGCGGCAGGATTTGGCAGTACTACCCATGGTCGCTTCGCTAGGCGCTTACATCTTCCTGGTCTTCGGCTTTCTCTCCAGGCGCTGCGAACGCCAGGCCGACATCTTTGGCTGCCGTGCGGTCTCGTGCGCGCAACGCGATTGCGTCGGTCATGAGGACGGCGCCGCTCTAACGCCGCGCGGGCATGGCTTATGTGCTACGGGCATCCATACGTTTATCAACGCCCTGGAAAAGGTTGCTTATCTGAATGGAATTAGCCGCGATCGGCCAGGCTGGTTGCAATCGTGGCAGCATTCGACGATTGCCCGCCGCGTTGCTTTCTTGCAACGCGTTCTTGTGGATCCGGCCGCAGAGTCTCGGTTTCAGCGGGCCGTAGGATTGGTCAAATGGGCGCTCTTGCTGGGGCTCGGTACCCTTCTCCTGTTCCTGGGCGTTTCCTGGGGCTGGGATGCACTCTCTCCCTTCCCAAATTCAGGACCACAGGCGCCTGTCAGCGCACCAGATACGGGAGCACGTACGGACCTTTCGGAATGACGGCGACTCGAGCCTTGGGACCGTATTCGGCGAGACAATCCGCGACGGCCTCCTCGACGCTTGGGGCAGGCTCGACGTGACAGCGGCTCAATACGTCCGGGCTGATACCATCGCTGACGACCTTGACCCGGCATCGAGCCACTACCTTGGCAAACTCCTCCAGCTGCCACTGGTCCATGACGAAGTAGTCCTTGCCGAGAATGAGCTGTTTGAAAACGGCAAGATCGGGGTTGTCCGCGATCAGTTGCTGAAATTCGGGACTACCCACACCTTCACTCAGGCTGGCTGCCAGTACGATCGTGCCGCCCTGCTTGACGATGGGCAATGCGCCTGTCAGGCCCTTGATCGCCTGATACCAGGTGGCGTCGAGTGGATAGCCCGCGCAACTTGTGACGACCACATCGACCGGCCCTTCGACTGGAACCTTGACGACACCTTCGATGAAGTGCACTCCTGCCTCCCACGCTGCAATCATGTCTCCCGCCCCGAGCCAGGTAATGCGGCGTTGGCCGTCGAGGACTACATTGACGATGAAGTCGCAGCCCGCCATCCTGGCGATGCGCGTGTTTTCTTCATGTACGGGGTTGCCGTCCACGATGCCGCAATCGGCTCGGGGGTCTTCCAGGAAGCGCGGCCCGTGCCAGACTTTGACCGTTTCCAGGCCAGCAATACCCGGACATATGACTTTCCTGCCGCCGCTGTAGCCGGCCATGAGATGCGGCTCAATGAGACCGGTCGTGATCTTCAAATCTGCGCGAACATAGCGGCTATCCAGGTAGACCGGGACGCCGTTCGGCGTCTCGCCAAGATAATCGTGCTCTGCCAGCACCTTGCCATGATGGTTTTCGATCCGATATTTTGCGACAATTTCGGGTCCCAGCATCTCCTCCAACTCGGCGCGCTCATTGGGCCGGTGCAACCCGGTGGCGACAAGAATCAGAATGTCGCGCCGGGAAATGCCCTGCTTCTCGAGTGTCTGCAGAAGCGGCGTCAAGATGAGCCGACTGGGTACCGGCCGCGTGATGTCGCATACGAGGATGCAGGCGTTGCGGCGTCCACGAGCCAATTCGGCCAGCGCTGGCGATCCGATCGGCTTTGCCAACGCCAGGGCGAGGGCCGTCGCCGGGTCCGCGATTGGGGAGACGTCCTGGATGGCAAGAGGTCCGATCACCCGCTCGGCAGGCAACTCTACCTCTAACCCTTTCCGGCCGTAATCAAGCGTAATCCGCACAGTCGGCGCTCCTTATCTCACATGTTTCCATTGGACATGCCCTGAAGTGCCAATGTCCTTCATCTATTCTGGGTGCCGCAGATTACCTCTCCCAGACAATCCCGGCGGGGAAGGGGATATACTCTCTTGTCCGCCCGGCACGTGGTCACTATCATCGTTGTATTGGTCGGGTCGACCAGGAGACTGAAGATCTCCGGAAAGACGAGGCTGGACCAGGATTGGGAATAGCCCCTGGGGGCCCAGCAGCTACAAGGGAAATAACCATGTCCATCGATAAGAGCCTGCGCCGCAAGAACCAACTTCAGCGCGCTCGCAACGTGCTTACTCGCGACGAACGAATCAAGACCCTGCAAAAAGAGGAACGCTGGCAGGAGGGCCGAAGTCCCTTCGGTTTACCCAAAGTCAGGGTCCTTCGCGTTGTGGTCAAGAAGGTGAAGAAAGCCAAGGAAGAAGAGAAACCAGCAGAAGGTGCAGCCGAGGGTGCAGCCGCTCCGGCCGCTGAGAAGAAGGCTGAGAAGAAGTAGGATCTCTCGCTTTAATCGGATTGAATGGGCAGGTCGAGAGCAATCGACCTGCCCATCTGTTTTGGTCCAGCGTCTCGTGAACTCATTTCAACATCCGCGGCGCCCGCGGCGGTCTTCCTTCGATTCCGCAGACAGTGTCCACCACAGCAACCCCAGCGCTACGGTGGCCCACGAAGCTTGCGGCTTGTCGATTTCGGCACGTTCCCAGATTGCAGAATCGTGGTGCACGGAGTTCAAGAAGCTTGTGGGCTGGGCCGTGGCGCGTGCGACCTGCTCCAGAACACCTCGCGTCTCCATGAGATCAGGAACGCCGCCTTCCCCTTCGCCCTCGTCGTCCAGCCAATCCTGGAAGAGGATGTCCAAAGTGGCAGATGTCACCTGAATACCCGATTCCGTGCCGGTGATCGTCGACTTGGAGGTGTCGGTCGCCATGATCCATTGAGTGCCGACGGTGTTCAGAGTGGCCGTAAAGGTATGCTTGCCATCGTCGGCGGTGGTAAACGTGTAGTTCGCAGGCAATGAGGCAAGGCCATCGGAACTCGTGAAGTGCACGGTACCTGTGTAGCCGGTTGCCACATTGCCGAACGCATCCATGGCCGTCACTGTGAATGTCTGTGCAGCGCCCGCAGCCACCGAGGTCGGGAACCCTGAGACCACGAGCACGACGGCAGTGGAGGGACTGACGGTGATGTTGGTGAGGCTGCCCGTGAGCGAACTCGTCGCCGTATCCGTGGCCGTGATCGACTGTTTGCCGGCCGTCTTCAGCGTCGTGCTTGCCTGGAAGGTGTGCACTCCGTTGTCGCCCGCGACAAACGTGTAATTCGCTGGCAACACTGCCTGCGGGTCGGTGCTCGTGAAGTGTACTGTCCCACGATAGCCGGCCGCGGCATTGCCATACACATCCACTGCCGTGACTGCAATGGTGTGGGTTGCTCCCGCGGTATCAGACGTGGGGAATACCGTTACCGTCAGGGCGACCGCCGCACCTGCGTTGACAATAATGGCATCGGTCCCGGTGATGCTGCTCGTGGTTTTGTCCTTCGCCGTGACCGATTTCGTTCCAGAGGTCTTCAACGTCGCGCTAAAACTGTGCACACCCTGGTCCGCGCTTGTGAAGGTGTAATTCGAAGGAAGAATGGCCTTGGTGTCGGTGCTGCTGAACGTCACCGTCCCGCGATAGCTTGCGGCCAGATTGCCGTAGGCATCCACTGCCTCCACAGTCAAGCTTCCGGCCGTCCCCGCCGTCACAGGCGATGGGAAGCCGCTGACGATCAATGCGCTCGCCGCCGCGGCATTCACCGTGATGCCTGTCTGACTGCCCGTGATGCTGCTCGTCACGGTGTCGGTCGCGGTGATCGATTGCGTCCCTGCCGTCTTCAACGTCACGTTGAAGGTATGCACGCCGTTATCACTGCTCGTGAACGTGTAGTTGGCCGGCAGCAGCGCCTGGCCGTCACTGCTGGTTAAGAACACCGTGCCGGTGTACGTCGCCACCGTCTGACCTGAGGAATTCTCCGCGGTGACGGTGATCGTGCCAGCGTTCCCCGCAGTGATGGACGACGGGAAACCAGCGACTACAAACTTCGTGACTGCCGCAGACGAGGTGATGACCAAGATTCCCGTTTGTGAGCCGGTGATACTGCCTGTCACCGTATCCGTGGCCGTCAGCGACTGTGTTCCCAGAGTGTTGAACGTAGCGCTGAACGTGCCGGCGCCGTTGGTCAGCGTCGAGTTCGCCGGCAACGAGGCCGAGGGATCGCTGCTGCTGTAGGCGACCGTTCCCGTGTAGCCGGTAGCTGTGTTGTTATAAGGATCCTTCGCCGTCACCGTGAAGTTGCCCGGAGTACCGACCACCGACGACGACGGGAAGCCGCTCACGACGAAGGTGCTCGCCGCAGCCGGGCTCACGGTGATCCCCGCCTGGCTGCCCGTGATGCTTCCCGTCACCGTGTCGCTGGCTGTGACCGACTGCGTGCCGGCCGTCTTCAAGGTCACGCTAAACGTGTGTGTGCCGCTGTCACCGCTCGTGAACGTGTAGTTGGCTGGAAGGGCGGCTTGACCGTCGCTGCTCGTGAAATACACGGTGCCTGTGTAACTCGTGACGGTCTGGCCCGAGGAATTCTCGGCGGTGACGGTGATCGTGCCAGCCTGCCCGGCAATCACCGAGGCCGAGAAGCCAGTCACCAGGAACTTGGTGACAACCGTTGCCGACGATGTGACCACTATGCCGGTCTGCGAGCCGGTAATGCTGCTGGAGACAGTATCCGTGGCTGTCAGCGATTGCGTCCCCAAGGAATTCAAAGTGGCGCTAAACGTGCCGATACCGCTGGTCAACGTCGAATGCCCTGGCAGCACAGCCAGGGAATCGCTGCTCGTGAACGCAACTGTACCCGTGTAGCCAGTAGCCGTGTTGCCATAAATATCCTTGGCGGTCACGGTGAAATTACCGGAGACTCCAGCATAGGCCGGCGTTGGGAAGCCGGCGACCGTCAACGTGTGCGCCGCGGCCGGATTCACGGTGATTTTGGTCTCGCTGCCCGTAATAGAGCTTGTTACCGTGTCGGTGGCGGTAATGGACTGAAGACCCGCCGTCTTCAGCGTCGCGCTCGCCGAGAAAGAATGCGCTCCGTTGTCGCCGGCGACAAACGTGTAGTTTGCCGGCAATACGGCTAGCGGATCCGTGCTCGTGAAGTGAACTGTGCCGCGGTAGGTCGACGCCGTATTGCCGAATGCGTCCTGTGCCGAGGCTGCAACCGTATGGGTGACGCCGGCCGTGGTCGGCGAGGGGAACACCGACACAGAAAACGTGACCGCTGCTCCCGCGTTGACGAGGATACCGGAATCGGTGCCCGTGATGGTGCTGCTCGTCCGGTCGGTCGCGGTGATCGACCTGGTTCCGGCCGTCTTCAGCGTCGCCGTGAAAGTGTGCACCCCCTGGTCGGTACTCGTAAACGTGTAGTTGGCCGGCAGCGACGCTTTCCCATCACTGCTCGTGAATGTGACGGCGTCGCGATAACTCGTGACAGCATTACCGTAGGCATCCACCGCCTTCACCGTGAAAGTACTTGCCGTGCCCGCCGTCACCGGAGACGGGAAGCCGCTCACTGCCAATGCGCTCAGCGTTCCCGGGTTCACCGTGATGCCGGTTTGGCTGCCCGTGATGGTGCCTGTCACCGTGTCCGTCGCCGTCAGCGACTGCGTGCCCGCAGTCTTCAAGGTCACGCTGAACGTGTGCACGCCGTTGTCGCTGCTCGTAAATGTATAGTTGGCAGGTAGCACTGCCTGACCGTCGCTACTCGTGAAATGCACCGTGCCCGTATAATTGGTGACGGTCTGGTTCGACGAATTCTCGGCCGTCACGGTGATCGTTGCCGCTGTCCCCGCCGTGATGGACGCCGGGAACCCCGTCACCAGCAAGCTCGCGACACCTGATGAGGAAGAAGTAACCACAATGCCGGACTGCGTGCCAGTGATGCTGCTCGTCACTGTGTCGGTCGCGGTCAAGGATTGCGTTCCCGCGGTATTGAAAGTAGCGCTGAATGTGCCGCCACCGTTCGTGAGAGTCGAGTGTCCCGGCAACGTGGCGAGAGGATCGCTGCTGGAGAACGCCACGGTGCCTGTGTAGCCGGTAGCGGTATTGTTGTAGGCGTCCTTGGCCGTGACCGTGAAGTTCCCGGATTGACCAGCCACAATCGGTGTCGGGAAGCCGGTGACGACGAAGATGCTCGCTGCAGCCGGGTTTACAGAGATGCCCGTCTGGCTGCCGATGATCGTGCCCGTCACCGTGTCGGTCGCCGTCAGCGACTGCGTACCTGCCGTCTTCAGCGTCGCGCTGAACGTGTGCACGCCGCCGTCGCCAGAAGTGAACGTGTAATTCCCCGGCAGCGCCGCCTGACCGTCACTGCTCGTCAAATGCACCGTGCCAAGGTAACCCGTCGCCGTGTTGTTGTACGGGTCCTTCGCCGTCACCGTGAACGTGC
>Ga0316363_10000248_pt1 | contig 83496 bp, 61 predicted proteins | sample Sb_taG_3_FD_200459 | JGI IMG/M metagenome (GOLD analysis project Ga0316363, IMG submission 200459) | Peat soil microbial communities from Weissenstadt, Germany - Sb_50d_a_PC metaG (v2) (version 2) | ecosystem: Environmental > Terrestrial > Soil > Wetlands > Peat | place: Germany: Weissenstadt...
GATCCCGCCCACGACGAGCGCAATCGAGGCAATCCCGATCATCACACCGAAGAATGTGTTCGAGATGTTGCCCCACAGCGTGAGAAACGACCCATTCGTCTCCATCGCAAAATCGTCCGCGTCCTTGTACGCCACGTGCCGGCGCCCGCGCAAAATCATACGCACTTCGTCCATCGTGTAGTCGAGCGCGGGTGTACTCGGCGCTTTCGCCCACAACCGGACCGAATCATCGCTCGCATACATCCGTTGGTACGTGGTGAGCGGCAGGATCACCCAGTTGTCCTGCGACTGCCCCATCACCGATCCCCGCTTCTTGCCCACGCCGACGATCTCGCACATCCCCGTGTCCACCCGGATCTCCTTGCCGACCGGATCGACTCCGGGGAGGAGCTTATCGACGATGTCGAAGCCGACGTCGCAAACGGGCGCGGCGCGCTCGACATCGAGCCTGGTGATGTTGCGCCCCTCGGAGAGCTCGCGGCTATTCATTTCGGGCATCTCATGCGTAAAGCCGATGATGTCGGCGTCTGAGATGTAGTCGGTCCCGTACTTCGCCTGGCCGCGCCGGTTGAGGCTTCCGCCGACGGCAACGCAGCTGCGGCAGGTATCGCGCAGGGCGAGATAGTCGTCGTAATGGAATTTCTTGCGCTTTTGGGCCTCCTCCCATTGGGATATGTCCGTGATGGTCGAAGGCGAGCGATTGATCATGACGACGTCCGAGCCCAGTTGAACGACCTTTTCGGCCACGTACTTGTTCAGGCCGCTGACAAGGCTGACCACGGCGATGACGGACATCACGCCGATCACAACGCCCAGCAACGTGAGGGCGCTGCGCAGCTTATGGGACCAAAGGCTCGCCGCGGCGATTCGCGCCGCCTCGCCCAGCGTCATGGAGGTCTTTGCAGGCATTCTGGTATCTCGCTCGGTCTAAGAATTATACGCTCCGGCGACACCCGAAGTTGCAGCATTAGACGGGATGGGGCGAGGGAAGATAGCGGCGGGACGCCCAAGCGTGCCACGTCTCTTGCCCACGAAACAAAAAGGGCGCCCCGGACTTGCCGAAGCGCCCTGAAACTGCTTTCTTAACTGAGGGGCTAAAAGTCGAACTTCAGCCCCCACTCAATTGCACGAGGCGCGCCGAAAGCGAATACGCCAGTCCCGGTACCGACCTGGTCGGCTCTGCTCGCATTGAACGTGCCATTGATCGTTTCCGAATTGCCAGTCAACAGGCCGCTCAATTCGTTGATTGGCGAGTCAAGATTCCTGAAGTTGAACAGGTTAAATATCGAGACGCTAGGAGTAAGTGTAAGCCGCTCGTTGAAGAAGCTGTGATGGTAACTGAATTCCAGATCGAATGCGTGCAGCCACCCCAATGAGGAAAATGAAGGCGAGCCAGACGGAAGACCCGCAATAGCCTGCGGCGTCGCGCCCATTGCGATCAGCTGAGCCTCGGTCATCAAGCCGGCATTCACGAGGGCCTGGCCAGCCGGGGTAATCGTCTTGCCCGCAATCGTTGAGTCGTAATTCGCGATCGCATTGGCAAGTCCCGTCGGACTTAGACTGCGGCCATACGCCCCGACTTTGTAAGTGGTGTAGTTGCAGTTGCCTCCCACGGTGCCACAGTTCGAACTGGTTTGAGCGATTGGGAGCGGATCCTGCACCACTCCGGATCCAGTGAAGTCAGACTGGAAAATTGCTCCAGCCCCCGACGTACTGGTGACCGGCGTCACTGCCAAGGGAGACCAGAAGTGAGAGATAATCCCAAGCTGGAACCCGCCGGGAAAAGTCCCCCAGCCTCCCATGTTGAATTGATGTGTTCGGTCGAGCGTGCTATCACCCATATATCGCAGTGGATTACGGTTGTCGAGCGCGTTGTTGATGAAGTCTTGGTCCTCTGCACCCGCCGTGCCAGCCGCAGCAAAGCTGGTGGATCCGGTGTTCTGGAATCGCGACAGCGTGTAGGCCACCTGGAAGTTCAAGTAGCGCAGACCCGGCAGGGGATTTTTTGCGTTCTCCTGCCACTTCACATCGAGTGCGTTGTAGACAGACCGGCCGACCGGCTCGAGGAACGGCGCTTCGCCGATCAGGGGATTAATCCCTCCGAAGGCACATGCGTATTTGTAGCTGGCCCCCAGGCCACCACCGCATTGAGCTCCTCCGGCAACGTCTAAGTTTGAGTCCAAGCCGTCTTTCGCGAAATCGCAAATGTGGGCTCCAGGCAGCGGATTGCCTGACGCATCCGTCGCGCACGAGCTGTCGGTCTCTGAACCAATGGCGCAGTTAATTGAGGCCGCGCTAACCCCGTATCCGCAACCGAACGCATTATCCGTCCGGCTGATCGCCTGCGTAGCCGCATGCAGATTCAAGTACGCCGCGTCGCCGGTGTGGTTGGCATCAATGTTGAGCAGAAAGTGCGTGCCTACGTTTCGCAGATAATCCGCGGTTATCACCATTCCCGGTCGAATTTCACGCTGAAATCCGATGTTCATCTGCACAGAGCGCGGCACCTTGTAGTTTGGAGCGAACGTACCAGCGCCGCCGGTGAGCGGTTCCCCGGCTGCAATCTGGTTAGGCAAATAAGCCGCGTTGGCTCCCTTGGGGTTCGCCGCAGCCACTGCTTGGAATTTGTCTTGGAAATCGGCGACGCACTGCGCTACCGTGATGCCGCTGCAGCTGAGAAGCGGGGTAACGGCCGAGCTCGGCAGCGTAGCGCCGATTGCGGATGAGCAAGTTGCGTCTCCACCGGGTAGGAATTGTGTAGAACCATCCGCAAACGGTATCGGCTCTACCACTTCGGAGTTGCAAGCTGGTTGATAGCTAAGGAAAGCTCCCGATGCCAACCGGCCGGGACGATCGAACAGCACGTTGTTCCAGATGGCATTCTCATAGTAGATTCCGATTCCTCCCCGAATCACGGTCTTGCCGCTGCTCTTCGGGTCCCACGCGAATCCAATCTGTGGGCCGAAGTCGGCATTCTGCTGCTTAACGCGATTCCCGTAGCCTGGGAGATAGTTATTCACAACCTCGATGGTATCCAGATCGCTATCTGTCCGTCCCGTGTCGCGTGAGTAGCGGACCCCATACAGGAAAGTCAGGTTCGGTTTAACCTTCCAGGTATCTCCGACGTACAGACCTATCCGGTTGTCAGGACCGCTGCCACCAAAGGGTTTTCCAAAGGCTGGCAACTCCGAGGAGTATCCCAAACCGTTGCCGATATAGGCTAGATCAGGCGTGTAGTTCAGGGGGCACGCCGTGCCCGTCTGCCCTCCGGGACAGGTCACAATAGCTCCCACGTACGAATTGTAGGTCGCGCCACTGGCAATAGTGTTTTGAAAGTCATAAATGGTCGCCTTAATGCCGAAGAAGCTGGCGAATCCACCCCCTTGGATATGGTTAAACGCCACACCGTAGCGGATCACGTGCGAGCCCCAAACTTTGCTGCCGTCATATTTGACCTGGCGGTTGCTCTGGTATGTATGTTGGGGTGCGTCGCTGCTCGCTCCTGTCGCCAAACCGTTGCTCGTAAAATCCAAAGCCACCGGGTAATTAGCAAGCGGGGTGGGGCCGCCTGTCGTCGCATCCACGATATTGTTGATGAACTTTAGATATTCAACTCGGAAGCTGTGCGTGAACGAGCCGGTATTGAAATCCACGCCGCCTGCAAAATTCCTTGTGCGGTCCTTATTCCCAAAAGCCGCATAGGAAGGAGTGCCGTAAGTGGGAACCAGTGCGTTCTGAAAATAGTTGTAGCGGAAGAAGGAATGAATGGATTTTGTGACTTGCCAGTCCATTCTGCCCAATCCGAGAATGTCTTTGTAGGGCGAACTAAACGTGCCGTCGAAAGACGAAAACGGCGGGGCGAAAGTAAGGCCAGCCGCCTCGTGCTGAAGGATCCGTTCGGCGTCTATGAAAAAGAAAAGCTTGTCCTTGATGATCGCTCCGCCCACGTCGCCGCCGTATTGATTGCGTTGATAGGTTCCGGCGCCCGGTAAAACCGCTCCTTGGCTCGAATCCCGGAATACTCCAAATGCCCCTCCGTGGATCGTGTTCGTCCCGGACTTTGTCGCCACGTTGACGGCGCCCGAAGACGTGAGCTCGTTCGAAAGATCCAGACTCGATTGCGATAATTGGAATTCGGAAATGGCACTCGCAGGAATGTTCGTCGTGGTAGTTCCAACCGTCTCGTCGCTGACATCCAGCCCGTCGACTTCGATCCGAGCCGTGCGGCCGAACCGGCCGCCGAACGAAATCGAGGAGAAACCTGTCTTCGTGGGGTCGAAATTACTCCCATCTTGGATTTGGACGCCTGGCTCGAGCTGTGCCAAATCCAGGAAGTTGCGGCCATTGATAGGCAAATTCTCAATTTGATCGGCCGTCAATGTCCCCGACACTGCGGATTGCTCAGTGTTTACGACCAATGCTTCGCCCGTAACTTCCACCACGCTAGAGGCGGCGCCGAGTTCGAGTTTGATGTTCCCAGGACTGACGACTCCGATCTGGACCGTGTAGGTCGTCTCGACCATCTTGAAATTCGGTGACGCGACGCGAACCGTGTAGATCCCTGGCGTTAGGGAGCCTGAGCTGTACACACCGGCCGAGTCTGTGGTTGTGTTCAGAACTTGGCCCGTTGCCTTATTCGTGATGGTAACTTGGACATTCGCAACGATAGCGTCGGAGGGGTCAGTAACTGTCCCCTGAATGCTGCCAGTACCGACGGTTGCCTGCGACCAAGCTGGCTGGTAGCCCAAGAGAACCGCAGCCAAAAGCGTAATCACAACCAAGAGCTTTCGATTCATATCTCGCCTCCTAAAGGCTCGGCGCCCGGCAAGTCCTGTAGAATTCGAACCGCAAGAATCGCCCCGTTGAAGGACACACGCCTGGCCGGAACAATGGCACGTCTGTGTCCATTGAGTAGACGAGCTAAACTATTTATTGCTAACGGGATGGAATCGTCCGAATTGCAATATTTAGTGCCTGATACGATTTCGCGTATATGTAAATTGGAAGTTATCCTCTTGAGAGGAAGTGCGGTCTTAATGCTTAGCGCTCGGCCTCGAGTTTCCGCTGCGGTTTCGCCAGTAGACTAGAACCATACGGATGCGTATGCGAAATCGTCCGCGACCGAGAAATTGGATTGAGCGAGAAGATCTCACACGGTTGGACCGTACCAAACGGTCTTGCTCCGGCGGCTAACCTCTTCGACTGCCCGGCGCATCACAACTGACTCCAGCCTAGGATTCTGCCCAAACCGTGCGCTCAGTTCCGACACGCGGGGACGGCAGTTGGCGTTTCGTACTCCTGCTTTCTCGGAGCCTGCGCCAAGAAATCCAAATTCTCCCGAGGAGGAAAAATCTCTATGGTGCGTAGATTGTCTTTATTGGCTGGCGTGGTTCTGCTGGTGTCACTCTCCGCTCAGGCGCAAGGCCTCGATGACAAATTCGAGGTTTTCGGCGGCTACTCCTACCTTCGCGTGAACAATTCCCCTTCGGCCAACCTGAATGGTTGGGAGCTGTCGGGCAATTACAAATTCGCTGAGTGGCTCGGCGGCGTGGCTGATTTCGACGGCCATTACGGCTCTCCCGATGGATTCAGCTCGTCGTTGCACACATTTCTGTTTGGGCCGCAGGTCTCGTTCCCAGCGCGAGTTTCGCCGTTTGCGCACGTGCTGATCGGAGACGCGCACGTCAGCTCGGGTGGCGTCGGGAATAGCGCATTCGCAATGGCCATCGGCGGAGGCATCGATTCGAGGCTGGTCCACGGGATTTACTGGCGCATCATCGAGGGAGACTACCTTCCCACGCACTTTGCCGGCGGGACGCAAAACAATGGCCGCCTTTCGACCGGAATCGTGTTCCGGTTCTGAGAGATCAGCGGCGGAGTGCCAGGACAAGCACGCGTGTGCCGGGGCGTTCCCGCTCCGATCTCGAGAGGGAACGCCCGGGCCGCATGGCTAGTCGAGCACAAAATTCACGGAGATGAGCGTCTCAACCTCGACGAGCTGGCCGCTCAATCGTGTCGGCCGATAACGCCACTGACGAACGGCCTCGACTGCGGCCCGCGCCAGGATCGGGTTCCCGCTGACGACCTCGATCTGGCGAATGGCGCCGTCCGTCCCGATGATCGCTCGCAACTCCACCGTGCCGGAAAGACGCATCTGCTCGGCGATCGGTGGATAGTCGGGCTGTACTCGGTTTATCAGCAACGCCGCCATCACTCCCGTGCTCATCACTACAGGCCGGTTCGGACGCGCATGCGTTTCCGCTGGCTCGATGCGTGGCCGCTCTCCGCCGTCGTTTCCAAACGGGATTCCCGGGCCGGTGCCTGATTGTTCGGGCCACGTAGAGCTTTGGTCAATGTCGGGCGGAGCAGCATCCGGAACCTGGGAAACATGCGCGAGAATGGCTGCCGGTTGGAACACGAATGGGCGCAACGAGTCTCTGTGGGTGGCCGGATGCGGCGTGCTGCGTGGAGGCGCGGCATCGGGATGTGGCTCGCCGTGATAGGGAGGCAGCGGCGTGAGAACCAGCTGTGGTGAGAGCACCGCGGGCGTGATGAGTGGCCAAAGAACCATCGCCGTCAAAACGGCCACCTCCAAGAAAACCGAGATCACTAACGCCTTTCGTCGCAGCCAGCGCGCCCGTCCAATGGCTCCGGCGTCACTATCCACCATGCAGTGCGTGAGACTTCCGAGGTCGCTCATAGACACACCTCCTCCATTCAAGTGAACAGATTGGAAATCAATTCGCGGTTGCTCGACCCTGGTCTTGATTGGGCCGGCGCCGCGAGGGGCTTGACCTGGAGTTCGCGCGATCTCTTCCCTAGATAGACACCGCGCCGCGCCAGCGGTTCCCCGGCGTTCGGGGTCTAAAGGCTTTGTACCGCTAAAGCCGCCTGAGATAGCGGGTTACGAATTTAGTGCGAAGCATGCATCGATTCGGGCCGATCGCGCGTCTAACATCTCGGAATTGCCCCAATTGGGGTCATAAAGGTGGTCATCATGAGCCGTTCTTCAGTTGAAACTGTGGGAGTTCGCTATACGGGTTGGGCCGCGCTAAATCGCGACCCGCTCGAGGATCTCGTCGAGTACACGTGTCCGCACTGCGGGGTGAAGGGAGCCAAGGCTGCCCGGCGCCCGCGTTCGGAGTATCACTTCACTGACGGGTTCGTGCAGGACCTGCAAGGTGAGATGAGCACGTGCCGCGGATGCAAGCAGTCAATCCGGGTTTCGCCCGTGGTATTGCTCCACGACCAGGGCGAGGAGCGGCGCTTCAACGCCGTCTTCCTAGCCGATCTGGAAGTCTCCAAGAACTAAGCTGGCTTGGCCGTTTCTCCCGCCGCGCGGATTTTGTACTAGTCGTGTGCCCGCAGCCTGCTCCTTCTCGACTGCGATCGAAGCAAAACAAAAGGCGAGGGAGATTTCATTCCCTCGCCTTCGAGTGACCTACGCCTACTTTCAACGCGCGATTAGTGGAAACGCCCTCCGCGATCGCGACATTCCTCGCGCAGACGCGCCAGTTCGCGGCGCTCGTGATCCGCTTGCCTGCTGTTGAAACCGTGGCGCGCGATGGCTCGATCGAGTTCGTGCTGCTCGTGCGCGAACTGCCGGGCGCACCAATCTTCCGCACTCGCCGTTCCCGCGCCCACGAGAAGCAGGACCGAAGCCAGTAGACCCATTCCAACCGCTTTTATTGTAGTTATCATGGCCAACCTCCGGGGCAGCTCCAAAGCCTGCTGGGTGGCTTAGCCTACTTTGCCGCCTGCATAGGGGATGGTTGGGGTCGCGAGCAGGTTGCCCGTCCTTGCATCCGGCTGAAAACATAGGAGGATACAGAAGCTAATCGACATCCAGCGAGAGGTGGTGTTTCTCCATGTCCAGGCGGACTCGCTGGAAAGCGTCGTCCACGGTGTCTGCAAACTGGAGCAATTTGTAGTCGGATTCATTCATCGTGCCGGCATTAACCATGTGCCGCCAGTTCAAAACCTTGTCCCAATATTCTCGCCCGTAGATGAGAATCAAGTGGCGTGAGGACAATTTCCCGGTTTGCATTAGCGTGAGCATTTCCCACAGCTCATCCATCGTGCCAAAGCCGCCGGGAAAAACGATCAGCGCCTTGGCCATCTGCGCGAACCACAGCTTGCGCATGAAGAAATAATGGAAGCAAAAATTCAGCTCGGGGCTGATGTAGGGGTTCGGGCGCTGTTCGTGCGGAAGCTGGATGCTCAGGCCGATCGACGAGCCGCCCGCTTCGGCCGCGCCGCGGTTCGCCGCCTCCATGATTCCGGGGCCACCGCCCGAGCAGATCACGAAGCGCTTCGGCTGCGCGCCAAGCGTCATGGCCCAGGACGTGATGCGGCGCGACAACTCGCGCGCCTCTTCGTAGTAACGCGACATCCCGACGATGGATTTCGCCGCGGTTATTTTCGTCCGCCACGCGTGGGTGCGGCGGCCTTTCGCGGCGCGCTGCAATCTCTTGAGCTGCGCGATGGCGCGGTCGCGCGGCTGAATGCGCGCCGAACCGAACATCACGATCGTGTCGCCCACGCCCGCGCGGCGCAGACGGTTGATCGGATCGATATACTCCGCCAGGATGCGCAGCGGCCGCGCCGGCAGGCTCTCCATGAAGACGGGATCCTGATAGGCAAGGCTGGACATCGGCAAATGACCGAAACGCTTCATCACTCCCCCTCACGAAACATGCAGAAATCCATTCTAGCCCGGCGCGCGCGCCGCCGCGCCCCCACTTCGCGCGCCGATGTGCGATTGCATAACGCCCTGCGAATATGGCGATGATTGGATGGCGCGGCCGGCGAGCAGGGGCAGGTCAACGTGAAGTCGCGGCGTTGCGGGCCGAGGCGGAATCTTCGGCGAGCAGCTCCCGCGCGGTGAAGATCGAGCGGTAGTTGTACTTGGCGCGCAGCATTTCGGAGCCGCCCTCTTCGCGATCCACCAGGCTGACGACGGCGATGACTTCGCAGCCTTCGCGCTCGGCGGCGTCGATGGCTTCCTGCGTGGAGCCGCCGGTGGTGCACACGTCGTCGACGATCGCCACGCGCTTGCCTTGTGTTTCTTCAATTCCTTCGATTTGCTTCTTGCGGCCGTGGCCCTTCGCTTCCTTGCGGACCAGAAATCCTTGCAGAGGGCGCTTTTCGATCGCGCTCACCACGATCGCCGCGGACACCACGGGGTCAGCGCCCATACTGAGCCCGCCGATCGCGTCCGGTTTCACGCCCATTTCGTCGAGCAGCTCGAGAACGCAGTAGCCGGTGAGCCGCGCGCCTTCCGGGTCGAGCGTGGTCAGCCGGCAGTCGAGGTAGTAATGGCTCTTCTTGCCGGAAGCCAGGGTGAAGTCGCCGCGCTTGATCGATTTCGCGCGCAGCAGATTCGCGAGTTTTTCCCGATGACTCATCGCAATTCACCGTTCGGTGAGAGCATCACACGAAGAGAGATTCCTCGCTCCGCTCGGAATGACAGATCCATCGGAATCGTGTCGGAAATCATTTCTTTTCCGGTTCGGGCGCGCCGGTTTCCTCTTCGAGGATGGCGGCGGCAGCTGCGATGCGGTCGCCTTCATCGAGACGCAGGAGGCGGACGCCCTGCGTCGAGCGGCCGGCTTCGCGAATCTCGCCTGCGTGGACGCGGATCACCTTGCCGTGGCCGGTGATGATCATGACGTCGGAATCCTCGCGGACCTGTAGCGCGGCGACCACAGGGCCGTTGCGGTCGGTCGATTTCAGGTTGATGACACCTTTGCCCCCGCGCGAGGTGACGCGATATTCGGCGAGTGGCGTGCGCTTGCCGTAGCCCTTTTCGGCGACGGTGAGCATTAGCGAGGTGAGCGACTCGCGGATCTGATCGCTTTCGAGCTCGTCGAGATTCTGCGTCTCTTTCTTATATTCCTTCTGGATGATTCCGAAGTCCACTTGCGCGGCGTCCATCGAGACGACGTAATCGCCCTTGGCGAGGTCCATGCCGTTGACGCCGCCGGCCGCGCGGCCCATCGAGCGGACTTCCGTCTCGCGGAAGAGGATCGCCTGGCCGTCGCGGCTCGCGAGGAAGATCATCTGCTTGCCGTCGGTGAGTTTGGCGCCGATCAGCTCGTCGTCGGAATCGAGATTGATGGCGATGATGCCGGACGGGCGCGGGTTTGAAAATTCGGCGAGATCGGTCTTTTTCACCGTGCCGTTTTTCGTGGCGAGGAAGACATAGCGGCCGGCCTCCTCGAGATTGCGCGTGGGGACGATGGCCTTAAGGGTCTCGCCTTCCTGGAAACGCACGAGGTTGTTGATGGCTTTCCCGCGCGTGGCCGCGGCGGCTTCTGGAATTTCATACACCTTCAACCAATAGACGCGGCCCTTCGACGTAAACAACAGAATGTAGCTGTGCGCCGAGGCGACGAAGAAGTGCTCGACGAAATCGTCTTCGCGCGTTTTCGCGCCGATGCGGCCTTTGCCGCCGCGCGATTGGTGGCGGTAGGTCTCAACCGAAGTGCGCTTCACGTACCCCGCGTGGCTGACGGTGATCGCCATCTCTTCGTCCTTGATCAGGTCTTCGAGCTTGATCTCCTCGACGCGATCGACGATCTGCGTGCGGCGGGCGTCGCCGTAGGATTTCATAACTTCGCGCAGCTCGGCGACGATCACGGCTTTCAGCTTCTTGTCGCTCGCGAGGATTGACTGCAGCTCGGCGATGCGCTCGCGGATTTGCGCGAGTTCCTTGAGGATTTCATCCACCGAAAGCTGCGTAAGGCGGTGCAACTGCAATTCGAGGATGGCGTCGATTTGGATGTAGCTGAGGCCGAGGCCCTCGCCGGAGCTGGCGACCGTGATGCCGTATTTCTTGGCGTCGAGCTTGACGCCCTTGATCGCGGTTTCTTTCCCGCCGACGAGGACGCGGATCGACTTATTCTCGAAAAATTCGTGCAAGTTCTCGCGGGCGTTCGCGCGGCTGGATGACCCGCGGATGATCTTGATCACGTCGTCGATGTGGTCGAGCGCGATGCGGTAGCCGAGCAGGACATGCTCGCGCTCCTGGGCTTTGCGCAACTCGTACTGCGTGCGGCGCCGCACCACATCCACGCGGTGGTCGATGAACAGTTGCAACAGGGCAAGCAGGCCGATCTCGCGAGGCTGCCCGGCGACGATGGCGAGCAGGATCATGCCGAACGATTCCTGCATCTGCGTTTGCTTGAAAAGGTGGTTGAGCACAATCGACGGTTCTTCGTCGCGCTTGACCTCGATGACGATGCGCATGCCGTCGCGGTCGGATTCGTCGCGGATATCGGCGATGCCATCTATTTTCTTGTTCTGGATCAGCTCGGCAATGTGCTCGATCAGCCGGGCTTTGTTCACCTGATAGGGCAGCTCGGTGATGACGATGTCCTGGCGGTCCTTGCCGCGCTGCTCGATGGCAGCTTTTGCGCGCACTTGAAACGAACCGCGGCCGGTCCTGTAGGCCTGCTCGATTCCTTCGCGGCCGTAGATGTAGCCCGCCGTCGGAAAATCCGGGCCCGGAACGATTTTCATCACCTGCTTGAGCGTGGCTTCCGGATTTTCGATGAGCAGGATGCAGGCTTCCACGATTTCCGTCAGATTGTGCGGCGGAATGTTGGTGGCCATACCGACGGCGATTCCGCTCGCGCCATTGATGAGGAGATTCGGAACTCTGGCGGGGAGAACTCTAGGCTCCAGCCGGGTTTGGTCGAAGTTTTCGACGAAATCCACGGTCTCTTTTTCGATGTCCGCCAGCAATTCCTCGGCGATTTTGGAGAGGCGCGCCTCGGTGTAACGCATGGCCGCGGGCGGGTCGCCGTCGACAGAGCCGAAGTTTCCCTGGCCGTCGACAAGCGGATACCGCATGCTGAAATCCTGCGCGAGCCGGACCAGCGCCGGATAGATGACGGCCTCGCCGTGCGGATGATAATTGCCGGACGTATCGCCGCAGATTTTCGCGCACTTGCGGAAACCTCGATTCGAGGCCAGGCCGAGGTCATTCATCGCGATCAATATCCGGCGCTGGACGGGCTTGAGGCCGTCTCGCACGTCGGGAATCGCGCGCGCCAGGATTACGCTCATCGCGTAATCGAGGTACGACTTCTTCATTTCCGATTCGATATCAACCGGCAAAAGAATCGATTGGTTTTGCTCGTCTGCCATTAGACCCCTCAGAAGTCAGTCATCGGCACGGCTGATGCTGTGAAAAAAAACCGGTCCTATTCCTTTAAATATCGAGGTTGACGACGTCCAGTGCGTTTTCCTCGATGAATTTGCGGCGCTCTTCGACGTTTTCGCCCATCAGCGTCGAGAAAATATCCTCGGCGGCGACGGCGTCCTCGAGACGCACCTGCAGCAGCGTGCGCGTCTCGGCGTTCATCGTGGTGGCCCAGAGCTGCTCGGGATTCATTTCGCCGAGGCCCTTGAAACGCGTGATGGTGAATTCTTTTTTCGCGTCTTCGAGAACGTAGTTCAGGAGCTGCAGCGCCGTTTCTTTGGTGGCTTTGTCGCCGTTGTGCGTGATCGTGAACGGCGGCTTGTCGTTTTCCACTATTGCCTGATGCAGCGTGCGGAGGCGCTTGTACTCGGGCGAAGCCGCAAGCGCCCAATTGACGCGGCGCTCGCCGCCATTTTTCAGCACGAGCTCGTGGAGGCTGTGCTCCTCGTCGTATTCGAGCTTGGCTTCAAGGTCGAGCTTGGCCTTTTCAATGGCCTTGACCAATTCCTGCAGCTTCTTTTTGTCCGCGAAGTCGGTCTTCTTTTCGAGGTCGCTTTCGGCGAGCAGATCGATGAGCTTCGGCTCGCGGATCTTGCGCGCGAGCTTGGCCGAGACTTGGTCGTACTCCTGAATGTTCAGCAGGAATTGCGTCAAATCGCCGCCCTCGAGCGATTTGCCGGTCTTTCCCTTGACGACGTGCTCTTCGGTGGCGCGCTTCATCAGCTCACGGGAGAACTCGCGCTCGTCGCGGATGTAGCGCTCCATCTTGCCGCGCTTGACGCGATAGAGCGGCGGCTGGGCGATGTAGATGTGGCCCTTTTCGATCAGCGCGCCCATGTGGCGGAAGAAAAACGTAAGCAGCAGCGTGCGGATGTGGCTGCCGTCGACGTCCGCGTCGGTCATGAGAATGATTTTGTGGTAGCGGAGTTTCGTGGGGTCGAAATCATCCTTGCCGATACCGGTGCCGAGTGCTGTGATGATGGCGCGGATTTCCTCGTGGCCGAGCATCTTGTCGTAGCGCGCCTTTTCGACGTTGAGGATCTTGCCCTTGAGTGGAAGGATGGCCTGATAGCGGCGATCGCGCCCGCCTTTGGCCGAGCCGCCGGCGGATTCGCCCTCGACGATGAAGATCTCGCACCGCGCGGGATCGCGCTCCTGGCAATCGGCAAGCTTGCCCGGAAGGCCGCTCGAATCGAGCGCGGATTTGCGGCGCGTCAGCTCGCGGGCTTTGCGAGCGGCTTCGCGTGCGCGGGCCGCGTCAATGCATTTGCCGATGATCTTGCGCGCAATCGAGGAGTGCTTGTCGAAATATTCGCCGAGCTTTTCGTTGACCAGCGATTCGACGAGGCCCTTGATGTCGCTGTTCAGCTTGCCCTTGGTCTGGCCCTCGAATTGGGGTTGCGGCAGCTTCACGGAAACGACGGCGACGAGGCCCTCGCGCACGTCGTCACCGTTGATCGAGACTTCGTCCTTCTGCTCCTTGAGCATGCCGAAGGAGTTCGCGTAGTAGTTGATTGTGCGCGTGAGCGCGGATCGGAAGCCAGCGAGATGCGTGCCGCCGTCGACGGTATTGATCGTGTTCGCGAAAGCGAAGATGTTTTCCGCGTAGCTGTCGTTGTATTGAACGGCGATTTCCATGTCCACCTGGCCGCGCTTGCCCTCCATGTAGATGGGCGAATCGTGCAGCGTTCCCTTACCGCGGTTCAGGTGCTTGACGAATTCGGTGATGCCGCCGGTGAAGCGAAATTCGGTTTTCTTGTTCGAGCGCTCGTCATCCAGCGTGATTTTCAGGCCCTTGTTCAGGAAGGCGAGTTCGCGCAGGCGCTGCGAAAGCGTGTCGAAGCTGTAGTTGATGGTCGTGAAGATCGACGGGTCGGCGTGAAAGGTGATCTTCGTGCCGGTTTTTTTTGTCTTGCCCGAGGCTTTCAGCTTCGAGGTGGGATCACCCTTTTCATAGGACTGTTCCCAGACTTCGCCATCGCGCCAGATTTCGAGGTCGAGCCAGTCGGAGAGAGCGTTGACGACCGAAACGCCCACGCCGTGGAGTCCGCCCGAGACCTTGTACGTGTCGCTATCGAATTTTCCGCCCGCGTGCAGCACGGTGAGGACGACTTCGGCGGCGGGCTTTTTTTCCGTGGCGTGCATGTCCACGGGAATGCCGCGGCCGTTGTCGATCACGGTGACGCTGTTGTCGTCGTGCACCTGGACGTTGATCTCGTCGCAGTAGCCGGCCATCGCTTCGTCAACCGAGTTATCGACCACTTCCCAGACGAGATGGTGCAGGCCGAGTTCGCCGGTCGAGCCGATGTACATCGCCGGGCGTTTGCGGACGGCTTCAAGCCCGCCGAGGACTTTGATCGAAGTCGCGTCGTACTTGTGCCCGGAGCCCTTGACGGCCGGAGCCTCTTTGTCAGCCATGGATCGTGCGTCTCCTCAGATGCGTGGCGCGGCTTCGCGCAGAAAACCCCGGGCCGCTACACCCTTCGTTTCTCAGGGCGAGCCCGAGCTGGATGCGATTCATTTCGGGAAGGCGGTCGCGCGGAATGTGCCCGACACTTGCCTTGCCCATTGGCCCCACGCTCGCGAATTTTTTTCGCTCGAGCTGGGACTCGAAGGGTTTTTCGAGAGCTCCATCCCGTCCTATTCCGAAAATTTCGGGCGGACGCGGCGAAGCTTTTTTCTCCCCGCGGAAGGGGATGTTCGTCGCTCGCACCGTGCCATTTTCAGCCGCCAGTTCTGGCGCTAGCGGGCTCGGCGCGGCGCAAGTTTGGTGCGAACAAAGTGCCGTTCAGGAGGAATCCGGAACATCAAAATTTTACCGGATTGTGCGCGAAATCACAAGGCGATTGTGAGAGCAGATGATGTGGATAGCCCTTTTATTTTCAATCGCTTACGTTTGGTGACAGGGCGTATTTCTACGGTCGAAAATCGCCCAAGGCGAAGCCCCTGAGAAACAGGTTCGGAAGCAACTTTTGAGGACACGGAAAATCAGATACGCATTGGCATGACGACGTAGCGGTAGCGGCTGGATTCGTCACCGAGCGGGCGGAGCTGGCCGGCGGACTGCTCGTCTTTCAGCTCGAAGCTGATGGGACCATCGGGAGCGGCGGCGAGAAAATCGAGAAGATACTGCGCGTTGAAACCGATTGCGATAGGCTCGCCTTTATAATCCTTTTCGATCGCTTCCTTTGCCTCGCCGTACTCGGGGCTCGACGCGGAAATTTCGAGGCCTTCCTTGGCGAGCATAAATTTTACGGCGTGCGAGCGTTGGTCGGCGAGCTGCGAGACGCGCCGAAGCGCGTCTTGAAGTTCGCTGCGCTCGATGGTGACGGTCTTGTTCACGTCCCGCGGCAAGACGGCTTCGTAATTTGGGAATTGGCCGGTGAGCTTGCGGCACGTGAGCAACCGGTTGCCGAATTGGAAGAAGAGATGGCTTTCGTCCTGGCCGAATGAAACGAGGCTCTCGTCGCTTGATTCTGCTGCGAGGCGCTGCACTTCGTTCATGGCTTTTTTCGGGATGAGCACGCGAGTCTCGGTCGGGAGGCCCTCGAATTTGTAGTCGGTTTCAACCATCGCAAGCCGGTGACCGTCGGTCGCGACCATGGTGAGCGATCCCGGCTTCAGGACGAGAAGTGCACCATTCAGCGTGTAGCGCGATTCCTCGAGCGAAATCGCAAATGTCGTCTTCGCGATCACGCCAGCAAGAAGCTTTGCAGGAATCTTGATCAACGCGTGAGGGAAATCCGGGAGCGCCGGGAAATTATCCTTGGACATACCCACGAGCTTGTAATTCTTGCGGTCGCTGGTGATATGGACCCAGTGATTTTCGAGAAGTTTGAAGTGAATCTCCCCCTCGGGCAACAGGCGAACGAGTTCGAGTAGTTTCTTCGCTGGAATGGTTCCGGCGCCATCTTTCTTCACTTTCGCTTCGCAGGATGTGCGAATGCTAAGCTCGAGATCGGTCGCCGTGATCGTCAGGCGGTTTCCGTCCGCCTCGCAGAGAAGATTCGACAAGATGGGGATCGTCGTCTTGCGCTCGACGACGCCCTGCGTCAAATTCAATTCCTCGAGCAGATCAAACTTCTTTACGCTGAATTCCATCTCGTGTGCAGTCCTTGCGCTGGTTTCTGGGCTCATATTTTGGATGCGGCTACTGTACTGCTTTTCTGTATTTGTATAAAGATAAGAAAACCGCCGTCGCCGCCGCAATTGTGAATATTGCGGAAAAGCCTATAAAGTGCCGCGAACACGGTGCTTGGTCCCTCGTACATCCTGTGGAAGCTTTGCGGTACCCGTGCAAAAACCAACTATTAATCCCACCTTGAGTGATCGCATCGTCAGTCTTGAACAGGTTGCACAATGCATCCACAGCTAGCTACGACGCTCAGCGAGCTAACCACACTTAAGTCTATCCAAATGAATCGAGTAGCCTGTTGATCGTTTTGTTCAAATCTTTGTCCACTTGGCGGAGCGTCTCGATTTTGTTGATCGAGTGCAGCACAGTGGTGTGATGCTTGCCGCCAAACTGCTTCCCAATCTCGGGAAGCGAAGCGGTGGTGAGCTGCTTCACCAGGAACATGGCCACCTGGCGCGGGAACGCAATTACCTTGGAGTTGCTGCGGATCTTCAGATCCTGCGCGCGCATTCCGAAATGTTCCCCGACGCGCTTCTGGATTTGCTCGATCGTGATCTTCTTGTCCTGCGTCTCGATGATGTTCTTGAGCACCTGCTGCGCGGTGGAATGATTGATCTCAATCCCCGTGAGCGAGGAATAGGCCATCAGGCGGATCAGGGCGCCTTCGAGCTCGCGGATGTTGGATTTGATCGAGCGCGCGATGAATTCGGCCACGTCATCCGGCAGTTGGACGCGCTCGCTATCAGCCTTTTTTTGCAAGATGGCGATCTTCGTTTCGAGGTCGGGCATCTGGATGTCGGCGATCAGCCCCCACTCAAACCGCGAACGCAATCTTTCTTCGATGGCTGAAATCTCCTTCGGCGGGCAGTCCGACGAAATCACGATCTGCTTCTGCTGATCGTAGAGCGCGTTGAATGTGTGAAAGAACTCTTCCTGCGTCCGCTCGGCGCGCGCGATGAACTGGATATCGTCCACCATGAGCACGTCCATGTTGCGGAAGCGGTCGCGAAACGCCGCCATGCGCTCGAAGCGGATCGAGGCGATCACTTCGTTGGTGAACTTTTCCGCGCTGATGTAGGTGAGGCGCAGGGACGGGTTGCGGCGCTTGAGCGCGTGGCCGATGGCCTGCATCAGGTGCGTCTTGCCGAGTCCCACACCGCCGTACAGGAAAAGCGGGTTGTAGGATTTTGAGGGCTGCTCGGCCACGGCGACTGCCGCAGCGTGCGCGAACTGATTCGAAGAGCCGACGATGAACTTGTCAAACGTGTAGCGCGGGTTCAGCTGGTTGTTGGACGAGTCGAAGTCGAGCTTCGCCTGCGAAGACGCTGCCTGATTTGCAGCGGTCGGCTCCGCTTCCACGCAAACGAACTCGAGAGCCAGCCCAGGCCGCCCGATTTCGTTCAGCACCGCTTGCAGCAGCTCGCCGTACGTCTCCGTCAGGCGCTTGCAGAACAGCCGTGTGGGCACGCGAACCACCAGGCGTTCGTCATCAGCCCGCTCCTGCCGTGTGGGACGAAACCAGGTGGCGAAACTATGGGGATTGACGCGCCGTTCGGTGTGCTGGAGGACCTTGTCCCAAAGATTCATGGCAAAAATCAATCCCTACTGCAATTTCCACTGATGTGGAAATGCTGTGGAAATCCCCTCCCGCTCCGAGAAGGGTGTTTGAGTGGTCTATCGTTTCAGGCCCGATGTGCCGGATCGCATCCGGCGTGTGCAACAACTCATGAAATCTGGCGTTCGATTGTGATCCCGTCGAATGCGCGAGCGGGGATTCTGCCTAAACGAAGCGCGATGAGCAAGAGAAAACTATGCGAATCATCTGCGTGCCCTCCACAAACAATTCACAGTTTTTCCACAGCGTTATTTTCGTGTGGATCGCGGGCGCAAATCGCGTATCAACTGCAAGAAATGGGACCGGAGCGATACATGGCCGCAGTCGAATTGCTCGCGGTTTTCCACAGGTGCCGTTTCAACAGGCTATTCGAATTTATTGCACTACGGCAGCCGCATGGCGCGGTTCCGGCAGGGCGAAATCGAAAACTCCAAAGGGATCGCCGGCGATGAGCAGCCGATCGTGCTCGACGAGAATTGCCGTTGGCTCGATGGGCGCGCCTTCCTTCGTGGAGGCGCGGTAGGACGAGCGGCGATTGCCGTCCTTGTCGAAGTGCACGATCTCGCCGCCGATCGCCACCCAGACTTCCAGCGTTTCCGGATCGACTCCGAGCGCGCCAATGACGGGCTTTTCAGAGGTTGTCGTCCCGCCCTTGTCAATCACGACGGTGGTCCAATGTTTCTCGCCCGGCTGAGGTTTGAACTCGGATGCGGGCAGCGAAATTTCATAGGCGGCGTAGCCGAAGCGATCGTATTTCCGGATCGTCGGGTCGGGCAGTTCCGTGAACGCAAAATAGACATGCCCAGCCGAGTCGCCGTAGAGCCGGCCGTGACTGAGCGACTCGTCTCGCGATGCGCCCTGGGGCGCCGCGGGAGGCTCACCGAACCCGCGAACCAACGCTCCACTCGCGTCAATGATTTGCACCAGATTCGCGGAGCGTAGCGAGGCGACGGCAATTTCGTTGTTTGAGAGCGCCGCGATGGACATCGGAGCAATCACGCGGATCGTCGCATCGAGCGAGCCATTCGCCTCGAAGATCTTGATGGCGTTCGCGCCGCGGTCCGCGACGAGCAGACGTCCAGCCGCATCGAGATCGATGTCCTGCGCGTAGGTGATCTTCGCGCCATGCGAATTCGAGTTGGGGATCTGGCCGAGGCGCTTGCCATCCGCTCCGTAGATTTGGATCGCGGTTGCGGGCGCAGCGAGAACGTAGTAACGCCCGGCGGCATCGCGCTTCAGCGCCGTCACACCAGGGCCGATCTCAGGAAACACACGCGCACGGGCGAGTATCTCGCGAGAGAACGCCTGGTCCTGAGCGGCAACGCGCGGAAGATTCCAGCCGGCAACGACGCCAGCCAAAATTACAATCGCCAAACCGAATTGTGCGCGGCGAATCATGGGAGGGAATACGCGCTGGATCATTCTATTCGCTGCAAGTGGCAAGAGATGCTGGGCCGCACCCGAGCGTTGCTCCAAACGAACCTGTCCGACATGACGTCTAGTCCAGCCGGAACGTCAGGCGGTCGATCGAGCGGGCATGGCCGGTCGATTCGTCGACATCGATCTGGACCCCGTTCATCCGAATGTCGCCTTCGGCGACCACGAAGCGCGAGGGCATGGTGTTGTCGAAAAAGTGCTCCAGGATGCCGCGCTTTTCCATGCCGATCACGGAATCGTGCGGACCAGTCATCCCCACATCCGTGATGTAAGCCGTGCCGCCAGGAAGCACGCGAAAGTCGGCAGTGGGAACGTGCGTGTGAGTACCGAGTACCGCAGAAACTTTGCCATCCAGATGCCAGCCCATGGCGACCTTTTCCGACGTGGCCTCGGCGTGCATGTCGACGATAATCACTTTCACGTCCGGCGGAACTCGCGCGAGCTCGAGCGTGGCTGTGCGAAAGGGATCCTCGATGGGCGTCATAAACGTGCGGCCTTGCAGATCCAGGACGGCGTAGCCGACGCCATTCTTTGCGCGGCCGACGTAGAGGCCGTGGCCAGGCGAGCTGATCGGGAAATTCGCCGGCCGCAGCAAGCGCGGCTGGCCCGGAAGATACTCGATGATTTCCTTCCGCTTCCAAATGTGATTTCCGCTGGTAAGGACGTCGGCACCGGCCGCGAAAATGTCTTCCGCGATCCGCGGCGTGACGCCGAAACCGGACGCGGCGTTTTCGCAATTGACAATGCAGAGATCTATTTCCCGTTGTGCGAGGATGTCGGCGAGCCGCTCGTGAACGATCTTGCGGCCGGGCGAGCCGACGATGTCGCCGATGAAAAGAATTTTCAAAGCAGGGCCTTTCCGGGGAGTTTGGTCCCTCGGCTCATCCGCCGCGGCGGATTCGCGCGGGTCCGGTGTCGGGACTCCAGCGGAGTCCACCGGACTCCCAAAACCGGAGATCGCGATGCTCGTCGCATCGTGAGGAGCGGTCCACTTCGCCGTGCGGTGCTAGGCCCTGAACCCCACGAATAGGTGGGTGCCCCGCGCCTGCTTTAAGGCTTCCCCCTCATCGGCAAGCCGACTTGGGGTAGTGCACAAGGGCAGGACGACTCGGACTCCCTGGGATCCAGTGTTGGTTCAAAAGGCTTTCGCAACGTCACCTGCGTCGCAGGCCATCTCCAAGTTTCATTGTAGCAGGAATCATCAGCGCGACAGTTTTGCGCGAGAGAGGGTGCAGCTTCGGCTCACGCCAGGCGAGCGATTGCGCGGATCACTTCGGCGGGCTTCTCGAACGGCACGACGTGGCCCGCTTTCGGAATGACCATTAGCTCCGCGCCCGCGAATGCCGCCAAAGCGTCACCGTCCGTTCGCTTGAGCGGGAGTGGCCGCGCTAGTCGCTGCATCGCCTCCATCCGCACCCAGGCTTTTCAGATACGCGATGATCTGCCAACGGCGTTGCTCGGGGATCCCAGCCCACGGCGGCATCCCCTTCGGCAGATTGCCGTTGCGGAGGAACCACGCGAGTTCGCCCGGGGTCGCCCGCTGGACGCCTGTGGAGCGGAGATTGGCGGCGCGGCCTCTGCCGCGAGCGTCGTCGCCATGGCATTCCGCGCAGTGCTGGCGGAAGAGTTTTTCACCGGCGGCGATGGCGTCCGATTGGCCTTCGTACGGATTCTTCCAGCCTCGCGTCTTCGCGGGAGCTTTGGCGATCGGAGCCAGGAGGCCGCGATCGTCGCCCATTTGAGTGCGGGAGGCCCCGGCAGCAGCAGCCAGAGACGCAAACAGGAGCGCGGAGCAAATTATCAGGCGTCGCATTAAAAGAGACTCCTTAGCTTGCGGCCGAAACCGCCGATTTCGTAGGACATCCCCCAGCGCAACAGGAATCGGTGGCTGTTGTCATTGAGCCCGAAGCCGGGCGAAACGGAAAACGTGGCTCCGTTGGGAAGTTGCAAGGCGGCGATCGGCGCAACGTAGTGCGACGTGCCGGACGACGAGAACGCCTTCACCGTGCCCAGCCCGCCGTACATCTCGGCGCCGAGGATGAAGTTCTCGCGGCAGAGATTGCATGGGCGCGGCGTCGCTTCCAGGCGCAGCGGCCGGCTCGTTCCCAACGCGTAGCCGAATTCCCACGGCTCGTGGCCTAGATTTTTTTCCCCGATGAAGTTCTCCGAGAAATTCCATCCCTTGTAGTCGCTTGAAAGGATCAGCTTGGTCTCCAGCTCATGCGTATGTGACCGGTTCGCCTCCGAGTTCGGCTCGGCCGCGTCAAATTGGTTGTCGAGACCCACCACCTCTTTCAGCGTCTTGTCCGCATCCGTCGTGTTTTCAAATTCGACGTAGAGCACTGGATTGATCCAGTGCTCGCGCATCAGCGGACGAAAGCGGTTCTCCCACCGCGTGCCGGTAAAGACCGTGCTGTCGCCGAAAGTCGTCTGCGAGTCGATGTAGAACTCGGTGGTCCACCAGGCAGTCACGCCATATTCGAGCTCCATCCACGGTGCGATAAAGTCGCCGCCGCCCTTCTGCGTTCCATAGATCGAATATGTTTCGATCTCAAGATTGCCCGGCTCTTCGAGGTGGTGCGAGTACGCCACGAAGTACGGTGTCTCCTGTGCCGCTGTGCGGGAGGGAAAACCCAGCCCAGCGCTCGCGAGGCAGAGAAGTCCGAAGAGGAAAGCCCGAGAGCTTCGCGGAATCCCCGCGTAGTGAGACCGATTGAATAGCCAAAAGCGAGCTCGCATGAAGACCGCACCGCCTTTCTAGTCGTAACGCGTTATCAGAAGCGCGACGAAGGTATTTCAGTTGCAAACGCTTGTCAACTAGTATTTGCAAAAACCCATCAGCTAAGGTTGGCGTGTCTGGGGGGTGCTCGTCTACGTCGTCAGCAGTCAGAGGAAGAGTTTAGGCGTGATTTGTGCCAGCCAAGCGGGTCGTGCAAGAGTGAGCGAATACTATGGCGTGACCTTCTTGTCAGGTGAAACGGAGGGGGCAGCCCGCAAGACCGGCCCCTCCGTTTTATGCGAGCGACAGCCTAGAAGTGGAAGCCGATCTCCCCCGTGACCGCGCGCGGCGTGACGTAGTGCGTGCCGCTGAACGTCGAGAGAAAGTTGTACAGGACGTAGTTGTTCGCCAGATTGATGACCGTCACGCGGGCGCTCCATTTGTAACGGTCGCCCTTGAACAGGTCGTCGTCACCAACGGACACATCGAACAGGTTGCGTTCCCTGATCCGCGGGGGGTTCTTGTCGTCTTGTTCCTTGTTCGGTGCCGGTACCGTGATGAGGGTGGAGCCGAACTCGGATGCCGGGCAGTTGAACGGCAGGGCCACCGTCGGTGTCGCATGCACGCCGTTGCAAGTGAACCCCGCTTCAAACTCCTGATCGGCGCTTAGAGGAATCCCTCCCACATTGCTCGCTATCATACTGACGTTGGGTACGCCTCCGATCATCACGGATCCGGGGCAAGTGTTGGATGAGAGCAACCCGAAGCACGGCGTTGCGCCAGCTACGAGTCCGCTATCAAACCGCCAGTTGAAGCCCAGATATGGCCCGCGCTTCCACGGCTGATATTGCATGTGCGTTGTCTCGTTGAAGTGCTCGTCATGGTCGATGCGGAACGGCGTGAACACTCCGGCAACGGACGCGACGGGAACGGCGCCGGCCCCGCCGATTTGGGGAGTGAAGAAACGCGCGGCGACGCCGGACATCACCACGTAGGCCGTGAATCCGTGAAGGTTCGTGAGATTCGTGCGCGCCGTGAATCCGGGGATCTTGGAGTTGTGCCATTCGATCGGGAACGTGATCGGCGTGTTGCCGAGCACGCTGAAGTCGTAACCGTTGTGCGTCTCCTTCCAAATGTACTCACCATCGAACACAACGTGGCTCCCGAACGCCTGCTGCAATCCCGCGTGGAATTCGTTGCGAAAGCCGGGAGTCAATATGGAGTTCGCGCCTGGCGTGCAGAGAAGAAGCGGGGACAGGACGTCCGAGTTGCAGCCAGTGCTTGAAAGCACCAGATTCTCGTTGAATGGTGTTTCCAGGGTTCGCGCGTAGGAAACGCGAAGAACTGTGTTGGTCTGCTTGACGTTATAGGCGATGCCAAGCCGTGGCTCCGCTTGATGGGCAATCGATAGCCCGTTATATATGTCCCCTCGGATACCCACGTTGAATGACCAATTTCCCGTAGTGATCGTGTCCTGCACGTAGAGCGCGAGTTCCTTCACGTCCGTGTGCCCATGGAATGCGAACAAGCCTCCTCCTGTGAAGCACGGAGTAGGCGAAGGGCTGGGGAGTTCGCTGCAACTACGCGTCAGATCGAACGGCAGCAGGACAGGGTTGAACGCCGGGTACTGAGGCGTGTTGGGGGCGAACGAATTGACCGTAGGGTCATTCTCCGCGAATCCCTTCGCGGCACATTGCGACGGATCGGTGAATCCAGCGACCGGGACGTCCGGATTAGCAGCCGTATTGAGAGTTAGGCACGGAGCATTGAGGGTCGGATCGACGATTCCGAGCCGGTCGTGCTCCGTCAGAAACGTCTGTTGGTACGTGACGCCCGCTTTAATATTGTGAATGCCCTTCACGTAGGAAAGGCTCGCGCGAGCGCCGGCATTCGTGAGAAACCGGAGTTGGGAGACGGTTTCTCTTTGAAGACTGGGTGGACCAAGATCCGCGAATGGATTACCGCTCGGATAGTAGTCGTACTGGTCGTGGCGCACGAAAGCGCCCACGGTGAGCACGGTGTTCGAGTTGATCAGCCGGGTCCACGTCGGCGCGACGTTGAAGGTTCGGATCTGCGAGCGCTGGTCCGTCGAGCCCACGAGCACGCCATTGGGTCCGAGACCGCCATTGTCCACCACAACCCCATTCCACGGTGTCGCGAATTCGGCATCGAAGGAATTCGGAGTCTGGAACCACGAGCGCGAAAATCCTAGATTCAGGTGAAGCGAGTCAGCCGTCGTGAGCTGATAGTCGAACCGGTCGAAGATGTTTTCTTCATTGCCCTTGTCGTGCATCACCACGAACTCGGGCGGATCAAGGAAGCGGCCGCTGTTCAAGCCGCTCACTGAGATGAAGTTTCCCCAATTTTGCCCTCCGTAGCCCAAGTTGAAGTCAAGATTCGAGGTGCCAAATGCGCCGTAGGAGGCTGTTACGGCTCCATGCGGCGTCGTCATGCCCTGGCCTGAACGCGTGGTTACGTCGATTACCAGGCTCGTTTTGTCGCCATATTCAGCGGGCGGCGCGCCGTCGATCACCTCAAGCGATGAAATGGAATCGACCGGGATCTGGTTCGAGAATACCTTGCTCTGTTGGTCCGTGATCGGCTGGCCGTCCACCGAAAATGAATTTTCCGCGTGGTCGCCGAGCCCGTGGAAGAGGCCGTTCGAATCCGCCGCGACGCCGGGTGACGCGAGCGTCACAAGCGAGCTGACGGACGACGACGCGCTTTCCAGAGGAAGATCCTCGATCAGCTGGCGGTCCACGTCGGTGTGCGCCGTCGAGTCATTTTCGAGCAGGTCGCCCGCGGCCGTCACGGTGACGGTGCTGCTCGTCGTTCCCAATTGCAGGCTGATTTTCAGGTTGATGGGCAGTGACGACCGCACGTCGACATCCTGCACCCAACTGGTGAAGCCCGGCGCGGTGACCGTGGTGTGGTAGGGGTTAAACGGCACGTTCTGGAAGCTGAAGTTGCCCGATGCATCGGTTGTGACCGTGCGCTCAAGTCCGCTGACGGGGTTATGAATCGTGACCGTCGCGCCGGGAATCACCGCTCCGGTAGGATCGGTAACGGTTCCACCGATGCTTGTGGAATTTCCTGCGTTCTGGGCCCGGACACTCGTCCCGGCCGCGGCAAGGAATAAAGCAAGAAGTAGAACTCCAATCAACGCTCTCGCGAATCTCATCTTTTCTCTCCATATGAGTGCGGCCACGGCGTCTTGCCGGGCGGCGGCTGAGAATGGATATGGAAATCCGCACGCGCTGCGCAACGGCCAGGCGTGCCGGGGATGATTGCGCTTGAAAGGGGCGTTACGCGGGAGGAGCGCGCGGAATGCTGAGAGTGCGAACCGCGTCGAGATCCGGAGCGAAGTGTTCAGACGGCGCAAATCTGGCAATTGGGACCGGTGCCTGCACGCTTGCCTGCACCACCGGTTGCGGCGCTGCGGCGTGACCGACATGGCATATCTGGCAGTGCTGCTCGTCGTAGTCGTGAGCGTGCCAGTGGGCAGCGGCGTGCGTGCCCAGCGCGAATACCGCTAGGACGAGCACTCCCGCCAGTAGATACCGACTTATTCGCTTCGCCATGCCCAACCTGATCGGACCCCCGTGGTTATTGTAACTAACTCTGATGCTCTCGGATCAACAATGGTTCCATTGCGTTTTCTACTGATGACACAACACCGCTCGTACCGTCGCGGCCATCGGCCATCTTTTTTGTTAATAATATACTGGGGTATAGTATAGTGCCGCGGCGAGGTTCCCATGGCTCACACCACCAAGGACAAGGAAAAGCTTCAGCTTCGAGTTCGCCGTATCAGGGGGCAGTTGGATGCCATCGAACGTGCGCTCGAATCCGAACAGGAGTGCACCGGAGTCCTGCAACTGATGGCAGCTTGCCGGGGAGCGCTGAACGGCTTGATGGCGGAAGTGATCGAGGGGCACATCTGGTTCCACGTATTGCCGACTGACCGCGACAAGAACTCTCCGCAGGCGGAGGCGGCCGAGGAATTGATCGACGTGGTCCGGTCTTACCTGAAATAACTGCACAAAATCGCAGAATTTTCGAAGGGTGGCATTGCGATGACCCAATACAACGTGACAGAGGCAGAACAGAGAAAACCGCCAGCCGCGAGCGCTATGAATCCGCCGCCGCGAGACGCGCGAGACGAAGGCCACGACGATCACGCGCACCCTCTGAATTGGCGGGATATCAGTCGCGTTTTGTTCGTTGCCGCGGCGGCGGGACTCGTCTGGTTTTTGGGCCGGGCATCGAACCCCTACGTCACAGTCGTTGGCGTGGTTTGCACTCTAGTTGGCGGTTTGCCAATTTTTCGCGAGGCCTACGAGAATATCGCTGAGCGCCGCATGACGATGGAACTGTCCATGACCATCGCCCTTTTGGCGGCTCTGGCAATTAGGGAAGTATTCACGGCGCTCATCATTACGCTCTTCGTGCTGGCAGCGGAGATACTCGAAGGCCTTACCGTGGGCCGCGGAAGGCAAGCGATTCAACGCTTGCTAGAATTGCTCCCGAATTCTGCGACGGTAAAGCGCGTGGATGGCTGGAGAGACGTGGGAATCGAGAAGGTTCGAACGGGCGAAATCGTTCTCGCGCGGCCCGGGAGCAAAATTCCCGTGGACGGAACCGTAGTGGGCGGACATTCTTTTGTCGATCAGGCTGCGATCACCGGCGAATCCATGGCCGTCGAGAAACTCCCGGGCGCGGGCGTTTACGCCGGCACGATCAATCAAACGGGGGCGCTCGAGATCCAAGTTGACCGGATAGGGCGCGACACAACTTTCGGCAGAATCGTCGAAGAGGTTGAGCGCGCCGAGCAGTCGCGAGCCCCAATACAGAAGACGGCCGACCGGCTCGCCGGATATCTCGTGTATTTCGCGCTGGGCGCGGCAGCTTTGACTTTCTTGCTGACGCACAACATGCGTTCCACCATCTCCGTTGTCATCGTTGCGGGCGCATGTGGAATCGCCGCTGGCACACCACTGGCGATTCTTGGCGGGATCGGGCGGGCGGCCCGGCAAGGAGCGATCATCAAAGGCGGTCTTCACCTCGAAACCCTTGCTCGCGTCGATACCGTATTGCTCGACAAGACCGGAACGCTGAGCTATGGCACTCCTGAAGTTCAGGATGTGCGTCCAGCGGCGGGCGTCTCCTCTGCGGAATTGTTTGGTGTGGCCGCGATTGCGGAAGCGCGGTCGGAGCATCCTGTCGCGAAGGCAGTTCTCAGGAAGTCAAAAGAACTTGGCGTCGTCTGCCGGGAGCCGGATCGGTTCGACTATATCCCTGGGAAGGGAGTGATCGCCGAATTCGGCGGCGCGACGATTGTGGTCGGAAACCGGTTGCTCTTGGAGGAGCGAGGAGTTGATCTGTCGGCCTGGAATTCGAATGAGTCGGGCGGCGAAGTCGGCGTATCGCAGGATGGATGCTTTCTAGGGGCGCTGCGCGTTGGCGACGTGTTGCGTCCGGAAGCACGCAGCGCCATTGCGAGGCTTAAGGCCATGGGTCTCAGAACGATTCTTCTCACAGGGGACGCAGCCAGCGTGGCGATACCGGTGGGTGACGAGCTTGGAGTCGATGAAGTCGGCGCTGAATTGCTGCCTTCCCAGAAGCTCGACCGTGTCAAAGAACTCGTGGCGCAGGGCCGGACGGTCGTGATGGTGGGAGACGGAATCAACGATGCTCCGGCTCTAATGCAGGCAAATGTCGGAGTTGCGATGGGCTCCGGCACAGACGTGGCACGGGAGAGCGCGAACGTCGTCCTGATCGGGAACGACCTATCCAAGTTCGTCGATACGCTGCAGATCGCCCGGAGGTGCCGGCGCATCATCTTCCAAAATTTCGCGGGCACTCTTCTCGTTGATACGGCCGGTGTCGCGTTGGCTGCTTTTGGATTTCTGAATCCCCTGCTGGCCGCTTTCATTCACGTATCTTCGGAAATGACATTCATCCTCAACTCGGCCCGCTTGTTGCCGCGCACCGGCGCATAAGGACTATTCGCTTCGAGTCCTTTGATTAGTGGGGTTCCCACGCGGCGTTTTTCGTCAGTGCTCATGGCAATGCCCTCGTTCCCACCGCCTCGCGCAGTTGTTCGAGCGCGAGCAAGTACGACGCAAGCGCCTGGCGGTAGGCGAGCTGCGTGGCGCGGTAGCTGCGCTCGGCGTCGAGAAAATCGAGCAAACTGGCCGCGCCGCGCCTGTAGGCGTATTCGCTGATATCGCGGTCCTGCTGGGCTTCGTCGAGGTAGCCCGAACGATAGAGCTTGATGATTTGATCGTTCGACCGCAGCCCTTCGTAAGCGTCTTTGACATCAGTCAGCACCTGATCGCTCGCGGCCTTTTCCTGCTCTTGCGCCTGCGTGATGACAACCTGCGTGCGTGCGATTTCGCCCTGGTTGCGGTCAAAGATCGGAAGCTGAATCTGGCCGAAAAGCGAAGTGGTGCTCAGAGCGGCGATGTGCGTGTAATTGATCTGCGCGGTCACGTCGCGCTTGCCGTTCGCTTTCGCGAGCGCGTACTGGCTATTCGCCGCGGTCACACTCTGCTGCGCCGCTCGCAGGTCGGGGCGCGTCGAGAGGGCTTTGGCCTGCAAGTCCTCAATGTTCCCGCTGACCGTCTGATACTCGAATGGCCCGGCCACGTCGTAATCGGCGGGAACAGACTCGTATCCGAGCAATTGCCGCAAATCCGACAGCGCCTGCACCTTCGCGAGCTGCGCCTGCGAAGCGTCCGTCTGGAACTGCAGCAACTGCAGTTTGATTTTCAGGAGGTCGTCTTCGCCGATGTCGCCGGCCCTATATCGTTCCTGGCTGATGTCCACCGTGTTTTGGAAGCTTTTCAGGTCTTGCTGGGCGAGATCGAGCGCCGATTCAGCGAGTTCGGCGTTGGTGTAGAGCGAAGCGACCTGGAACGTCAGGCTGCGCTCGTTGTCCGCCACTTGCGAGCGCGTCACGGCCGTTAGGTCCTTCGCCGCCGCCAGCCGGTGCTGCCGCTTCTTCCCGCGCTCAAACAGGTAGCTGACGCCGAGGTCGAACTGCGCTGAATTGTCGACATAAGCGGAATCGAACTGATTCCAATTCAATATCGGCAGGAATTGCGCGTCGCCCAGCAGCACGGGATTCGGCCGCAGGTTCGCGGTGGTTTCCTCGTCTTCGCTTTGCTGGATGGTTGTGCGCGCGGCCAGCAGGGTGTGATTGTGCGCGAGCGCCATTTGAATGGCGTCATCGAGCGTGATCTTCACCGGCCCCTGAATGGTCGAAGGAGTCTGTGCTCGCGCGGGAGGAGCGCCCATAACTCCAGCGAAAGGCGCCACGAACATCACGATTGCAAACGGAAAGTGTCGTACATGCATAGGCTCAGTCCTCACAAATCAAAACGGATACGAATAGCGGCGCAGCTCGCTTCGAGCGGCCCTGCATTCAAGGATCATACAAAAGATGTGGCCACACTTCGGAGGGTTGCGCTTTTGAGGTGTTGCGCTGGAGGCACTGGTCGCCGCGTGATCAGTGTCAGTCAGTTGGAATGTTCGAGGGCTTTTTCGACGAGCGCGACGCATTTCTCGACGCGCTTGCGCAGAGGGCCGTCGATTTCCTGTTGGCGTTCGCGCGCGGTGAACAATTCGTCCGCGATGTTCAGCGCCGCGAGCACCGCAACTTTCACGGAGTCAACCATGCGCGTCGCCTGGGCGACTTCGCGCATCTTGCCATCCACGTAGGCCGCGAGCTCCTTCAGTTGCTCCTCGTTCTGCCCTGCCGAGTTGACGTTGTACGTCTGATCGTAGATTTCGATTTTCATGGTTTCAGCCCCCGCGCTCGTTTTCGGCTGAGGCCGCCATTGTCGGCGATTGGCGCTGCGGGCGCAACAGTCTGCTTTGCCACGGAGGCGCAGAGGAAGCGACGGTATTCCGACGCCTGCACTTAGAGCCGCGGCGTCAGCTGGCGCGCAGGGCAGCGCCAAGCTTCGTTTCGAGCGCGGCGACGATGCGGGAGGAAAAATCGGCGATCTGCGCGTCGGTGAGCGTCGTTTCCGCGCTCTGGAACGTCACGCGGACCATCAGCGAAAACTTTCCGGCCGGCACCTGTCCGCCGCGAAAGAGATCGGCGGCTTCGATTCCGCGCAGCTCAACGATGCCAAGCGCGCGAATCGTTTCGGCGACTTGCGCGAATGCCACGCCGTTGGCCAACACCAGCGAGAAATCTCTTTCGACCGCCGGAAAGCGCGGCAGCGGCTCGAATCGCCCGGATGCACTCGCCGACTCGATGCCCGCGAGCAGCGTTTCGAGGCGCAATTCAGCGACGAAAATCTCCTGGCGCAGCTTGAGCTGGTCCGCGATGCGGCGCGCAAGCTGACCGGCAAATCCAATCCACGGCCCCCCGGGGAGCTCGAACCGTTTCGGGTAAGGCATATGGTAGAAGACCATTCGTTCGGCCTGCTCGCGCAGCAGGCTTATATTTGCGGCGCGAGATTTCGAGAGCCAATTTGAAGTGGACTCTCCATCCCACCATCGGAGCCCACCCGCCAATTCTCCGATCCGGTCCAGATCACCCTTCAAATCCGCGAAGCTGAATTCGCGCGCGTCTTCGTGAATCGTCTTTTCGCGCGCGAGCCCGGTCGCTCCGAGCGTAAGCACCGCCGTTTCAACCGGCTCGCCGTCGCGCAGCTCGTACGCCTTGCCGATCTCGAAGAGCCGCAAATTGCGCTGGCCATGATTCAGGTTCCATTCGAGCGCGCCGATCATGCCGACGATCCCGTTCGAGCGCATCACCGACGCATCTTCCGCCAGCGGATTACCGATGACCGCGGGCGCAACGCCCTCCGCGCGAAATAATTCATCGCGGCGCGTATCCACGAGCGGAATCGTCACGATTTCCCGATAGCCCAGTGCGATCACGCGCTCGATCAAGCGGTCCTGCGCTGTGGCGTGCGGCAGGCGGTGCGCGGGCCGCTTCGCGGGCGGCAGCCGCGGCGGAAACTTGTCGTAGCCGTGGTGTCGCGCGACCTCCTCGATCAGGTCGATCCCGCGCGCCACATCGCGCCGCCAGGAAGGCTGCTTGCAGTCCCACGCGGCCAGCAGCGAGCCTGCGCCGCCGCGATTCGCATCCTTGCGCTCGGGATGAAATCCGAGTGCGCCGAGGATCTCCTCGATGTCGCGGTCCGGGACATCCGCGCCCATCACGCGCAGCAGTTCCTTGCGCGAAATCTCGATCGTGAGCGGCGGTTCCCGGCGCGGATATGCGTCGACGACGCCCGAAAGAATTTCGCCTCCGCCGAGCTGCTGGATCAATTCCGCAGCGCGGCGCGAAGCCAGCTCCGCCATCTCCGGATCGGCGCCGCGCTCGAATCGGTAGGAAGCCTCGCTGCGCAGGCCCAGCGCCTTCGATGTGCGCCGCACCGAAATTGGATCGAACCACGCCGATTCGAGCAAAATATTGCGGCTGGCAAAGCCGATTTCGCTGTCGGCGCCGCCCATCACGCCGGCAACCGCCACCGCGCGCGCCGCGTCCGCGATCACGCACATCTCTTTCGCGAGCGTGCGCTCGGCGCCGTCGAGTGTGCGGATTTTTTCGCTGGGCTTCGCGCGCCGCACCACGATGCGCTTTTCCGCGAGCTTGTCCAAGTCGAACGCGTGCATCGGCTGGCCCAGCTCGAACATCACGTAGTTCGTCACGTCCACCACGTTGTTGATCGAATTTTGGCCGATGGCTTCGAGACGCTGGCGCAGCCAGTCCGGCGACGGCTGAATTTTCACGCCGCGCAGAATCCGCGCCGTGTAGCGACCGCAAAGTTCCGGCGATTCGATTTCAACGCGCGTTGCGTCCGCCGCTTTTTCGGAGGACTCTTTCAACTTCGGCTGGAGCGGCTTCACCGGCAGGCGGTAAATCGCCGCCACCTCGCGCGCGATGCCGTAGTGGCCCAAACAGTCGGGACGGTTCGCCGTGATTTCCGCATCGAGCACCGGCCCAGCCGCCGAGTCCTCGACCGAGTCGATGGCCACGCCCGCGAGCGAGAGCCGCGCGCGCAGATCGGCGGGCGTCGCCGCCACGTCCACGAATTCCTTCAGCCAGTTGTAGACAACCTTCATCGCGATTCCAGTTGCCCGTAATAGATGTGCGTCTGGTACTCAAACCGCACGCGACCGTTTTCCGCATGCTCATCAAAAAGCTGTCGCAGCGCCGCGAGCATCGGCTCGTGCTGCGGATGGCCTTGCGGCGGTGAATAGGACGAGCTCAGCAGCCGCCCGCGCAGGCCGTCGAAATCGAATACCTGCTCGTTGGCGAACGATCTTTTCCCGCCCGCGCCGGACCCGAAGAAACTCCGCATCCGGCGGTCCTGCGGATATTTCGCCGAGACTTTTTCGTAGTCCGTGCCAAACGTGCGCAGCAAAATCTCGTATTCCCGCTGAAACGGCGTCTCGCCGCTCACTCGCTCATTCCAGAGGACCGCAACCCAGCCGCGCGGCCGCAGGATGCGCCGGAATTCCGCGCGCGCGGCCTTGGGCTCGAACCAGTGAAACGCCTGCCCCGCCACCACGAAGTCCGCGCTCGCATCCGGCAGCGTCGTCGCTTCGGCCGATCCCGCCACGCTGCAAAAGTAAGGGTATTTTTCGAGGTACTGTTCGCCGGCCTCGCGCATCGCGGCGTTCGGCTCGACGCCGTACACCAGATTTCCGTTTTCGAGAAACATTTGCGCAAGCAGGCCCGTGCCCGATCCGATGTCCGCGACGACGGATTCCGGAGAAAGACCGCACTCCTCGCGCAGCACATCCAGAACGGCGGGCGGATATCCCGGCCGATAGCGAACGTAATCGGTCACGCGATTCGTGAAGCGTTGCTTCGGATCGGCTGCGAGCATCGTCATGGAAACTGGCACAGGAAGCGCACGTCGTTCTGAAACAGCAGCGGCAATTCGGTGATGCCGTACTTCATCATCGCCAGGCGATCGACGCCCATGCCGAATGCGAAGCCGGAAAGTTTTTCCGGGTCGTACTTCACGAAGCCGTACACCGCCGGGTCCACCATTCCCGCGCCGAAGAGTTCGATCCATCCGGAAAACTTGCAGATGCGGCAGCCGCTCCCGCCGCAGACGTGGCAGCTTGCATCCACTTCGGCCGAAGGCTCCGTGAACGGGAAATAGCTTGGCCGCAGGCGCGTCTTCACCTTTGGCCCCAGAAACGCGCGCACGAAATATTCGACCGTGCCCTTGAAATCGCAGAACGTGATGTCCGTGTCGACCGCGAGGCCCTCGATCTGGTGAAACATGTAGCCGTGCGTCGCGTCGGGATTATCGCGGCGATAGACTTTGCCCGGCACGACGATCCGCACCGGCGGAGGCTGCTTTTCCATCGTGCGAATTTGCATCGGAGAGGTGTGCGTCCGCAGCAGATGCCCGCCGCGCGCGCCCTCGATGTAGAACGTATCCATGTTGTCGCGCGCGGGATGGTGCTCGGGAATGTTGAGCGCTTCGAAATTGTAGTAGGGCGTCTCGATCTCCGGCCCTTCGACCACGCTGAATCCGATCGAGAGGAAAATGCGCAGGAGTTCGTCGAACGTCTGCCGGATGAGGTGCCGCGTGCCGATCGCGCGCTCGACACCCGGCAGTGAGAGGTCGATGCGATCCCGCGCGGAGGCCGCCTGTTCCGCCGCCGCTTCGATTTCCTTGCGCTTTTCCTCGAGCGTCGCTTCGACGTGCGCCTTAAGCTTGTTTAATTCCTGCCCGACAACCTTCTTCAGTTCCGGCGGAGCGGGCTTAAGCCAGCTGTCGGTGATTTGTGAGAGTATCCCGGACTTGCGGCCGAGCCAAGAATCGCGGGCCGCCTTCCAATCCAGCGTGGCGCCGCTGACAGTAAAATCGAATATTCCACGCACACCCGCGAAGCGCGCGACGACTTTTTCGGGCGTCGTGTCGCCGAGTTGCGCGAGAGTTTGTGTTGTGGGATCGGTCGTCATCGAGAGGTGAAGTTCGGCCGTAGGGGCGGGTCTCAGACCCGCCCCTACAACAGAAATGCGCCGGCCTGAAAGCCGTCGCTACATTACCGTTACCGCGAAAGGCGCGCTACGCCGCGGGCTGCGGCGGCGCTGCTGGCGCTGCTTTCATATGCTGCTTTGCCGATGCGACAACCGCCGCAAATCCCTCGGCGTCGCGCACGGCCATGTCCGCCAGGATCTTCCGGTCGAGGTCGATTCCGCCGGCCTTCAGCCCGTGAATCAACTGGCTGTAGGTGGTGCCGTTCGCGCGTGCGGCTGCGCCGATGCGCTGAATCCAGAGCGTGCGGTAATCGCGCTTGCGCGTGCGGCGGTCGCGATACGTGTATCGCAGAGAGCGGTTGACCGCCTCTTTCGCCGACCGAAAGAGCTTCCCCTTTGTGAGGAAAAAACCCTTCGCGTGTTTGAGCAGCTTTTTGCGCCGGGCGCGGCGCTTCGTTCCGCGTTTAACTCGAGCCATGGTTCTCGTCTCCTATGATGTTTGCGAAAAAAATGGTTACGCGGAGAGGCGCACAGCAAAACGCCGTCCCCGAAAAACAGGACGCGGCGCATGGCTGCGCTGATCTCCGCGGCGTGTTCATGTGGTCCCGGCGGCCCGATGTTACTCGGGTTCGGGAGCAAAGCAAGCCGGAGATTCCGGCTCGCCGGCCCTGCGTCTCAGTGCGACTCAGGGCAAGCCGGCAGGCCCGCCGCGGCGGGATATGCTCTGCCTGGCTCGAAAGAAACTGCTAAAGACCGTAAGGCAACGCGAGACGCACGTTCGGAACGTCCGCAGGATTCACCAGAACTTTACCGGACAGCTTGCGCTGGCGCCTCGGCGATTTCGTGCCGAGGAGATGGCGCTTGCCCGAATGCCAGCGCATCACTTTTCCCGTGGAGGTGATCTTGAAGCGCTTGGCTGCGCCGCGGTGCGTCTTCAACTTCATTTTCGTATTCTTCTTCACGATTTCCTCTTCGGCTCGGCCGCGTGCAGCCGCGCCAGAAAATTTCCCGCTCAGTTCCCCGCGGACAGTTACGACGGACGCGCCGGAGCCGCAGCAGGTGCGCCCTTTTTCGGCGCGAGAAGCGCGAGCAGGATGTTGGCTTCCATCCGCGGTCCGAATTCCACCAGGGCGAAATCCGTGATGTCCTTGAGCAGCCGCTCCATTTTGGCGCGGCCCACGTCCTGGTGAGCCATCTCGCGCCCGCGATGGAAAATCATCGCCTTTACTTTGTGGCCCTCGCCGAGGAACCGGATGATCTGGTTCTTGCGGACCTGATAATCGTGCTCCGCGGTGGCGGGCCGGAACTTCACTTCCTTGATGTGCGAGCTTTTTTGGTGCTTCTTGGCTTCGTGAGCCTTTTTGCTCTGCTCGTAGAGGAACTTGCCGTAGTCCACGAGCTTGCAGACCGGCGGCACCGCGCTGGGCGAGATTTCCACCACGTCCAGACCGGCATCCCGCGCCGCCTTCATCGCGTCAAACAGGGACATCACGCCCAGCTGATTCCCCGCTTCATCGACCACGCGGACTTCCCGAGCGCGAATGCGCTCGTTGACCCGAAGACCGCCGCTACTTCCACCCCGTTCTGCGATAAACCCACCTCCCGGGATTGCGAATTCCGATCGCTACCCGCCCACCCGTTGCTCCGGCTGGCTCGCCCGAAGCGACAGGGCAGAAAGTATAGCACGCCTCTCGGGGCTGCCCGCAATACCGTAATTACTAGTCTTTTTTGTCACTCCCCGGCGGTGCGGTGATGCAGGTGTCGAGGGCTTTGCGCGTTTCATTGGCCCATCGAGGAATGGCGCGAGACTCGATGTACTCGACGACCTGCGAATCTCCCCCGGCCACGGACTCGCTGATTTCGTAAAGGATGGGGTGCTCGCTCACGGGGTCGTCATCTCGCGGCCGGACGAACTGGATATTGTTGAAGGCTTTGAACTGCGCTGCAACGGCCGGGCATTGCGCGGCCGAGAGCGTCCAAGACTGAACTCTTAGATCGGGCTTCCAATCCTCGACCGATTTTGCCGTATCCTTCGCGTGGAGCGCGGCGAGCTGATTGTAGAGCGATGCGCCCTGCGCTTCGTGAATGACGGCGTGGATCGCGCGCGAATCCTGCGTGTCCTCGAGAATGAACGCGAACTCCGGCAGGTCGTTGCCGCCGCTGCGATGCGCGCGCACGGCGATGTAATCGCCCTCCGCGTGGCGGACGGAGAACAGTTCGTCGAATGCGGCCGCGAAATTTTTGTCCGTCCATTCGCGGCCGGCGTCGGTTTGCGGGCGGGCGGAGAATCCGGCGAGCGCGAGTCCCATCGCGAGAGCGGCGATCTTTGCGGTCGCTGATTTCATTTTGCTACTCGGCTCGCGCTATTGCGTGGCGCGCGAGTCGACCTCCTGACGCAGGTCCGCGATGAACTGTTCGAGAGGGCGCGGGCCGAGATCGCCCTTCGAGCGGTGCCGTACGGCGACGGTACCGGCCTCGGCCTCTTTTCCGCCGATGACGAGCATATAAGGAATTTTTTCGAGCTGCGCGTCGCGGATTTTGGCTTGCAGCTTTTCGTTGCGGTCGTCGAGATGAACGCGAAAGCCCGCAGCTTTGATCTGTTCGGTCACCTTCCGCGCGTAGTCGATTGTTTTTTCGCTCAGCGGCAGAACGGACGCCTGCACCGGGGCGAGCCACGCAGGAAACGCGCCTGCGTAATGCTCGATGAGCACGCCGAAAAACCGCTCGACCGAGCCCCACAGGGCGCGGTGGACCATCAGGGGCTGGTGGCGCGCGCCGTCTTCGCCGACGTACTCCAGATTGAAGCGGCGCGGCAGGTTGAAATCGAACTGCACGGTGGTGAGCTGCCAGGGGCGGCCGATCGCGTCGACGAGCTTGACGTCGATTTTGGGGCCATAGAATGCGGCTTCGCCGGGAATATATTTGTACGGGACGTTCATGCGCTTGAGCGTATTGGTGAGCGCGTCCTCCGCGCGTTTCCAGTCCTCGGGAGATCCGATGTAGGTTTCGGGATGCGCGGGATCGCCGCCGGAAAGCTCGACGACGTAATCGCTGAAGCCGAAGACGCGCAGAACTTCCCAGGCGAATTCGACGCAATCCTGCATTTCTTTTTCGATCTGCTCGGGCATGCAGAAGATGTGCGCGTCATCCTGTGTGAAGCCGCGGACGCGCATCAGGCCGTGGAGCACGCCGGAGCGTTCGTAGCGGTAGACGGTGCCGAGCTCGGCCAGGCGCACGGGCAGCTCGCGATAGCTGCGCAGGTGTGATTTGAAAATCAAAACGTGGCCCGGGCAGTTCATGGGTTTGAGCTGGTACTCGGCCTTTTCGACTTCGATCGGGCCGAACATATTCTCGCGATAGAAATTCGCGTGGCCGCTGGTCTTCCAGAGATCGAGCCGCATGATGTGCGGGGTGTAGACGAGATCATAGCCGCGCCGGGTCAGCTCGGTGCGGAGCCAGTCTTCCATCAGACGGCGGATAATTCCGCCCTTGGGATGCCAGAAGATCAGGCCGGGGCCAGCTTCGTCCTGAATGCTGAAGAGATCGAGCTCCTGACCGAGCCTGCGATGGTCGCGGCGCTTGGCCTCTTCGAGGCGGTGCAGGTATTCGTCGAGTTCCTTTTGATCGACAAAGCAGGCGCCGTAAATGCGCTGCATCTGCGGATTGCTTTCGAGTCCCTTCCAGTACGCGCCCGCGACGTTCATCAATTTGAACGCCTTGATGCGGCCGGTGGAAGGAATGTGCGGGCCGCGGCAGAAGTCGATGAATTTTCCGGTGGTGTAAAAGGAAACCATCGGCTCGACGGCCTTTTCCTCGACCAGCTCGCATTTGAATTCCTGCTGGCTTTTTCGATACAGCTCGACGGCCTCGGGCTTGGGGATCAGCTTGCGCTCGTTGGGAAGATCCTTGGCGGCAAGCTCGCGCATCTTGGCCTCGATTTTTTCGAGGTCCTCCGGAGTGAACGATTGCTCGCGCACGAATTCGTAGAAGAAGCCATTTTCAATCGGCGGGCCGATGCCGAGTTTCACGTCGGGATAGAGTTCGAGGACGGCGGCGGCGAGAAGATGCGCCGCGGAGTGGCGGAACACCTGCACCGCGTCGGGATCCTTGGAGGTGAGGATCGAGAGCTTGACGTTGCGATCGAGCGGGCGCGAAAGATCGACAAGCTCGCCATCCACGCGCGCAACGAGCGCATCCTTGGCGAGGCGCGGCCCAATCTGGCTCGCGATCTGCGCGGCTGTGGTGCCGCTGGGCACCTCGCGCATCGAACCGTCCGGCAGCGTAATTTGAATGGTTTCCATGTCGATTTTAGAGTGGCTGGGAGCCCGTTAGCCGAGGACAGCAATGCCCGGTTTCATTGTCGGGCAGACCCAACCTCCATCCTTTGTTTTCAATGAGTTAGATCGAATTCTGTCCGGCACGCATTGTCGGGCAGAAATGCGCCGCGCAGGCGCGAAATCGCGACCGGCCGCCTCGTCCTGCGCCTCACTGCTGCCGAGCATTTTCCGATCTTTCATCATCGCATATCCATGATCGCACATCATCGTAAACCGCGTTTACCGTAGCACGATCCTCCGGCGATTTCATCCGGTTGTTCCTGTGGACAATTGCGTAAGCTTGTTTGAAACAAGAAGGGTACGTACGGTGTCTATGCATTGTAGCGTCTGCTTGCTTGGGGTCGGCGACCGATCGATGCACAAGCGGTGAGAAGCTCGAAGTGAAACGCACTCCTCCAAAGTGGCTCCGCATGTGCATTTATGCGGCTTGTCTCTTGATCGCCGCGACTGCCGGCGTCCACTCCCAAGACCATAAGCCTGTTCAGCCCATTTCTTCCCCGCTTGGTACAAACCTGGCGCAGTTCATAAGCACAATTCACGCAAAGGCCGAGGCTCTGGAAAGCACCTCCGGCATGCGGCTCAGCTTTCAATCGTTCATGTCCGCGCACAAACTTTCGCCCGAGAGCGTCCGGTACTCAGACTACGTCGTTGTGCGGCTGTTGTTTGAGGCTGCCAGGGATGCGGGGTTCTGGAACATGCATTGGACCATCACCAACCAGCCACCGAATTCCGACAACATCTGGCGCCAGTGGCAGAGTGTCAACAAGCCGTCTCTATTAGCGCCAACGGCCTCAGCGGAGTGTGACGAACTGTCGGCGCTTTACGCGTTTTTGGTCGAGCGCGAGGGAGTGAAGGGTGTCGGACTCTTCTGGCCGGCCCCCAATCACACCGTCGCGGTTTGGGTGTTGCACCCAGCGACGGGTCCTGTGATCCGCGTCGTCGTGCCCACCTCGCAGATATTTCTGGAAGCAGCCGACGACTTCGATACGAAGAAATTCGATCCATGGAGCCAGAAAACGATCTACGAGTACACACGCCGCGACGTTCCGGACTCCTTTGAACTTCCGAGACCTCTTTTCGACTTCTTCCTCCAGCAGGTCGATAGATATGCGGGCGCGTCCGACCTAACGCTTCAGCAATTGAGGTATCTGCGAGAAGGTGTTTTCTTGAAATATTGGCCCCCCGAAGAAGCGGCGCGCGAGGCGATGAGAAGGCGGAGTGCGCTTGGGTCCGGTCCGGCTGAGGATCTGGCGGCATTCTGGAACTTTGCCCAGGACATGAGATTGGGGCCGTCGCCGCGCTAAGAGCCTGGCGGCGAGCGTGCGGGTCACGATGGAGAGGGCGTAGCGGCTCTCGAAGTCGATGTCGTCGCGGGGCGGGAACTCCTGCTCCGCCGGGCGAAATTCCTGTGGGGAACGGACGTTGGGTTTTTCGACCGCAGCGCAGGAACCCTACGGAATGATGACGCCGGGAAGTCCGCGGAAGTGAGTGTTCGCGGTGACGAGCTGTGCCTGGCAGACGCGAGCGGTCGCGTAGACGATCGCGTCCACTCCGGCAAGGCGATGATCTAGGCTAGCGTTTGCAGCGGCGAGCGCGATCGTCTCGTCGAGCGGAACGACGCGACGAAGAAGCGCCTGAGAGGCGAAACGATCCGCGAGAGTGCGACCGCGATGTTTCGCGAGGTGTCTGTAGACCTCGTAGATGACCACCGAGGGCACGACGACCGAAGCTTCGCCTTCCAGGTAATGGCCGAAAGCGGCCGCCTTGGAGTCTTCGGTCAGATATTCGAGCCAGCCAGAGGAATCGACGAGGTAGAGTTCAGAAGCGCTCCGCGTGGTCACGATACTCGTCTTTCCATCTCATCCCCTTGGCCAAGCCTTTGAGTTCCTTGATCGAGCAGTGCGGCACGAGGCGCAGCGATCCCTCGATCGCGTACATCAGGAGTTCCTGTCCCGGCTCGATCTTGAGCTCTTCGCGGATTGCCTTTGGGATTACGACTTGGAATTTTGGGGAGACTTTTACCTTCGCTTTTTCCATTTTTTGGAAACTCCGAGGCGATCGTATCGATGCGGGAGCGGTATGTCAATACGACTATCGATAGGAACTTCGTAATACCGCCGTAATGCGGAGACAGGAAGGGACTGAATACACACGCCTTAGCGCGCGACGGAGGAGGCGTTGGAGTGATGTAGATGGATTGCGGGTGGCGCGGCACTTCGGAGACGCGGGGAGGCATGAAAAATATCGCTCATCTGTTTTTGCAGCACGCAACGGAGGGAGGCGAGCTCGATCGGCATGAGGTTGGTGTTTGTCGTGCCGGAAACTTTTTTCGCATACACGCGCAGATTTTTTTGTGTCGACGCGCCGACATATCGAAGCAATGCGCGAAAATATTTGCTGAAAATTGGCACGCAAACTTTTTCGTCTGCTGGCGCGCGGCGAAATTTTTCCCGCGGGAAAAAACACGTGGCAACCAGCCAGCGTGTTGTGCTATCCACTCAACCGTGCGCGTTACGGGAGGATGAGACATGGGGAAATTTTTTTGGGGAGTAATTGTGGGACTGATTGCCGTGCCGGTTCTTGGCGCGATTTATCTGCTGGGCGGGTTTGCACCGGCGGCTGTGACGGACCACCCGTTTCCGTTCGAACGGATCATTGCTGGAGTCGCGCTCGGGTCGCGAATTCATCGGCAAGCGCCGAAACGCGAACTCTCGACTTTCAGCGCAGCCGATATCATGGCCGGAGCACAAACGTATCGGCGAGGCTGCGGCGGATGTCATGGCTTGCCGCAGCAAACCAATTCCTTTCCGGAACCGAAAATGTTCCCCCCACCTCCGCAGCTTTTTACGCCAGATGGTTATGTGACGGATGATCCGGTCGGCGTTACATACTGGAAGATCAAGAATGGAATTCGCATGACTGGGATGCCGAGTTTCGATGGGATATTGAAGGACGATCAGATGTGGCAAGTCGCGGCGCTGCTGGCGAACGCGGACAAGCTTCCGCCGGATGTGGTGGACATCCTAAAGCAGCCGCTCTTCCCGCCACCACCGCCGCCAGCGAATGGCGCTCCGGGTGCTACAGTGCCGGGCGGGGCGCCGAAACGATAAAAGCACGCCTGCGATGCGTTAGCGAATCGACGTAAAGAGAGATCTCTCGGTCACTTCGTTCCCTCGGGATGACAATGCTTGTCGCATTGTCAGAATTCTGTGTGGAAGCGGAGAGTGGGGACAGTGACGGGGCCGCGCGCCTGGTTATAGCCGGGATTGTTGACGTGCTGAAGATCGAAAGACGCGAAGAAGCCGCGCCAGAGGTGCGCGGTGTAGAAGCCCTCGAAGATTTTTTCCGGGCCGTAGGTGAGGCCGCCGTCGCCGAGCAGGAAGCCGAGTCCGCCGAGAGCGAGATATTGTTGATGCGCGGCCACGATTCCGTTGGCGACAAAAGCGACCCCGGCGCGATCGTTGCGCCGATGCCACGCGCTGCCCGTCGCGAAGCCGCCGAGTTCGAGCGTGCGGTCGTCTTCGGTGTACGCGAAGGACTCGTTGCGGCCATCGCTCCAGCCTAGGCGGCCGAAGACACCTACCTGTGACGTGATTTCCTGCTCAAAGTTCAAGCCGAAGCCGTATTTGTGGCGCCCCTGGCGACGGGTGGCGGTGATATCGGGCGGAGAGGTCTCCGGACCCGCCAGATAATCATCGATTGCCTTGCGGTAGTTGCCCATGTCGGCGTGATTGAGATAGCTGAGCAGGCGGACCGTGCCCGCACGGTGCGCGATCAACTTCCCGCGGGCTTCGAGCTCGAGATTTTCGGCGCGCGCGCGAGCCACATCGGCGTCGAGGTTTATACCGTTGGCCACTTTCGGCATCAGCGCTTCAGCGAAGCGCGCCGTCCACCAGTGGTCGTCGTATTCGACCAACACGCCATCGGTATAGCCGCGCGTGTTGGCGGCGTAGTCGTACGAGCCATTGTTGTCGACAGTCCAATTCAGGAATTGCAGATGGCTGTCTTGCCCCCATGTATTGAGGTCGAAAAAGTCGGCGAGGTCGAACTTGCCGAAGCGGAACTCGATCCGTCGCGCCGGCAGAGACGTGGCGAGATGAAGCTCGTCGCGATCGGCTTCGATGCGCTCGTCGCCGAGCGGAATGATTTGCCGCAGCATCAGCCGGGCGACGTACGGATCCTGGCTGAGGGTAGTGTTGCGCACGACATCGAGATTCGTGATGCCGGCGAGGCCAAGGGCGTTGCTGAGGCCGTGGCCGCCCGCGCTTTCCATGTCGAAAAAGACTTCGGTTGTGGGCGTGAGTTCGTAGCCGAGATAGAGCGTATAGACCTTTGAGGTGCCATTTTCCGGTTCTGGTCGCAGGCTGTTCGTCCCAGTGTATTTTGCCGGGAAAGCTCCATGCCATTGCAGGACTATATTGGCCTGCCCCGAGATCCAGTAGCGGCTGGTGTTCGAATGCGGGAAGAGGGTGACCAGGTCGGTGTCGTCCGAGTCGGAATCGGAAGGCGCAGCCTCGCTCGACGGTTGGCTGGTCTGCTCGGTTTGCGTGTTTTGCGGCGGCGCTTGAGCCGGCGGCGAGGTCTGCGCGACGGCGAATCGCGGCGCGGCGAGGCACACGAGCAGCACGCAGAGGAACCGGAATCCAGAACGAGTAAAATGGCGTCGCATGGCGAATCGAATATGACACCACATAAATGATTAATATTGCGTAAAAGTGGGTTCCGCTACCGCGGAAACATGAATACCGGCTTGATGACTTTCCCCGCTGCCTGATCCTCGATCGCCTGATTGATCTTCTCAAAGGGATACTTTGTGATGAGCCTGTCGAACGGGAAGCGGCCGTTCATGTGCAGGTCGATGAGGTGCGGGATGAATGCGTCCGGCACGCTATCGCCCTGGACGATTCCGCGAATCGAAAGGCCGCCGAGCATCAGCGCGCCGAGATTGGGCTGGAAAATTCCTGCGGGGACGGTCACGAAGCCGAAGCGGCCCTTGGCCGCAAGCGACGCGATCGCCTGCTGGTAGCTATCGGCGCGTCCGGTCGTGTCGAACGCGTAGTTCACTCCGCCGGGAACGAGCTTTCTCACTTCTTCCGACGCTTTCACATTCGGGCCGGCGAGTACAGTCCGCGTGGCGCCGAGATTTCTTGCCATCGCGAGGCGCGATTCGAGCACGTCCACGGCCACAATCTCCGCGCAGCCGGATACAACCGCCCCCATTACGGCGCTCAGCCCCACAGGACCGACTCCAAAGATCGCAATCGTGCTGCCCGCTGTCGCGCCGAGAGAATTCATCACCGCGCCGGCGCCGGTCTGCACGCTGCAGCCGAGCATGCCGAGAATTTCGAGCGGAGCGTCTTTGCGAACGGGAATCGTGTTTCGCTCCCGCGCGACGGCGTAGTTCGAGAACGAGGATTGGCCGAAGAAGTGACCATGGATCGCGTCGCTACTCTTGCGGAATGAGCCGGGCTCTCCGGCGCGCGAATCCCGGAAGTTGAGTGCGCTCGTATGCTCGCAATAGGCGGGATTGCCGCCCGCGCACGCAGGGCACGCGCCACACGAGTCATACGTCAGAACGACATGATCACTGGGCTTCACTTTGGTGACGCGGTTGCCGACTCGTTCGACGATGCCCGCGCCCTCATGGCCGAGAACAATGGGCTTCGGCACGCCCATGCCTCCCTCGAGCGCTTTCACATCCGTGTGGCAGAGACCTACGCCGACGATGCGGATCAGAATGCCGTCCGGGCCGGGCTCGGTCAGCTCCAACTCTTCGATCGAGAGCCGTGCAATGCCCTCTGATGCGACGGCTGCCTTCACTTTCATGCGTTGCGCTCCCGGCCAGATGACGAACCGCGACAGTATGCACCAGGAGACGTGAAACCGGGTACGCTGCGCCGAAGATTCGGCGCGGCGGCGCGGGCCAGCGAGCAGGAAAATGCGGTCTAAGCGCGGCTGAGAGCGGCGAGGACGCGCTTGGGAGTCAACGGGAACTCGCGCATGTGGACGCCGGTTGCGTCGAAGAAAGCGTTGGCGATCGCGCCCGCGGCAGCGGCCATCACCTCTTCGCCAGCGCCGGTGGATTTCTGATCGAGGCGCTGCACGACGACCGGCGTCACCTCCGGGCATTCCTCGAAACGCACGATGGGATAGCTGTTCCAGTCGAGGCTTGTCACGTTGGTTTTGTTGAACGTGACTTCCTCGAGCAGCATACGGCTTGCAGTCTGGACGAGCTGGCCGCTGATCTGATTCTCGATGAACGCCGGATTGACGGCGAGGCCCGCGTCGATCGCGCCGTACATGTGCTTGACCGAGACCTTGCCCGTTTCTTTGTTCACTTCGATCTCGGCGACGGCGCCGCCATACGAGGTGAGATGCGTGCCGAGGCCGATGCCGCGGCCGGTGGCGATTTTCGCGTTGGATAATTTCGAGGCGGGCGGCCGAGGCTGCCATTTCGCAGCCTGCGCGGCGGCGTCGAGCACGCCCATCCAGCGGTCGTTGGTGATGTTGCGCCTGCGGAATTCGTACGCGTCGATGCCCGCCTGGCGAGCGAGTTCGTCGATGGTCTGCTCCGACGCGAATGAGAACGAAAGATCGAGCGGCGAGCGCAGCCACGCGCCTTTCAGGTATTTCAGTCCCGGCACCTGATGGTTCACGAGCCGGACGTTGGGAATATCGTACATTCCGCCGCAATCGGAGGGGTTGACCTGCTGCGCGGCGCCGAGTCTCCACTCGGCGGCCGGAGTGCCGAGAGCGAGTTGCGCGGATGTTTCGATCGCGCTCCAGTTGTGGTGCCAGCCGTCGTACTGATACGCCACGATTTTTCCGCTCGCGTCCGCGGCGGCGCGGATTTCACCGACGTGCGCGGGACCATAGTTGTCCCAGCCGTGCTCGTCCCAGCGCATGAATTGGAGGCGGACCGGCTTGCCTGCAAGCTGCGAGAGGATGGCGGCGGCCTGCGCGACGTCGTCGTAACAACTGTGGCCGTAGGTGCCGGAGCCTTCGTAATACTGCACGCGAACTTTTTGCGCGGGCATTCCGAGCACGTCGGCAAGCGTGTTGCGAGTGGCGTAGACATCCTGCGTCGAGCAGATCACGAGCGCGGAATCAGGCGTGACGTCCGCAAGCGCGCCATTCGGGCTGAACCCGGCGTGCGCCTGGTAGGGCGCGTGATATGTGCCGGAAGCGACGTGCACGGCCGCGCCGAAAGCGCCGGTCACATCGCCGCGCTCGAGCACGACTCGATCGGTGGTTTTCTCCGCGCGCATCGCGTCATAGAGAGCGTCGCTGCCGGGGAGTGTGGCGGGCATGTCCCACGTGATTTTCAACTGCTGCGCGGCGCGAACGGCGTCCCATTCGCGCTCGGCGACGACGCCGACGAAATCGCCCTTGCGCAAAACGCGCGCGCCCGGAATGTCCGCGATCGAGGCTTCGTCGAGCGTCGCGACTTTTGCACCAGCGCCGTAGACGCCCTGCCCGCGCGGCCGTACGACGCGCCCGTGCAACATGCCCGGCAAGCGAACGTGCTGGAGGAAGACGTATGTGCCGCTGACCTTTTCTGGAATGTCGTTGCGCGTGGGCCGCGCACCGACGAGCTTGTAGTCCGCGACGGGCTTGAGCGGTGCCGTGCCCGTGAACGCGAGGTTGAACGGCTTATCGCCGACAAGCTCGCCGTAGGTGACGGATGATGCCTCGCCGCCCATCCCCCCCACGGTCACAACGCCTTTCGAAACTATGAGCCGCTCGACAGGCGCGCCCAGTTTCTTCGACGCCATCTGCAGAAGCGCTTGCCGCGCCTCGGCGGCGGCGGTGCGAATCGCCGGGCTGCCGCGCGCGATCGACGAACTCGAGTACGTGCCGCCCTGATTCGGTGTGAGGTTGGTGTCGAGACGAATTGTGCTGACCTGGCTCATGTCCAGGTCGAGCTCTTCGGCCGAGATTTGCAGCAGCGACGTGGTGGAACCCTGGCCCAGCTCGACGTAACCGATGTAAACGGTCGCGGTGTTGTCCGCGTGAATGGCGAGCCAGGTGTCGATCTGCTTCGGATCGGGCGGACCCGCTGCTGCGCCTCGCGCGGCGGTTGCTGTGCCTTGCGCGAAGAGCGCGTCGCCGACCAAGCCCGCGCTGCTGAATCCGATGATCAGCGCGCCGCCCGCTTTCAAAAATTCGCGGCGTGGAAATGATGTGGACGGAGTGGATTTCACGCTGATCTTAGCTGTGGTCATCGCGCCACCTCCGCCGTCTGAATTTCCTGCGCCACTACTTCATCCGGCGCGCGCTCGGCCGATGCTGTCATTGCGCGCGATGCCCGTTGGATGGCTTTGATCACCCGTGGGTAGCTGCCGCAGCGGCATAGATGGCCGTTCATCGCGGCGCGGATTTGCGATTCGGTCGGCTGCGGCGTTTTCGAGAGAAGCTCGGCGGCCTGGATGATCATTCCGTTGAAGCAGTAGCCGCACTGGACCGCCTGCTCGTCGATGAAGGATTGCTGCACTGGGTGCAGCGCGGGAGCCTTCGCAAGTTTTTTCTGCTTCGCGTACCAGGCGGGAAGGCCTTCGAGCGTCGTCACGGATTTGCCGACGACCGCGGACACAGGCGTCACGCACGAACGCATTTCGACGCCATTCACGAGTACCGAGCACGAGCCGCATTGCGCGAGTCCGCAGCCAAATCGCGGTCCCTGAAGCTGCAATTCGCCCGAAAGGACGTAGAGCAGAGGCGTGTCCGGTGCCGCGGTGATGCTGTGCAACTGTTCGTTGACGCGTATCTTCATTTCGCTCGCCATCTCGTATTACCCCCCGGCAGCTGGCAGTGACCTATTGCGACCTAGGCGCCAGAAGGTTACCACGCCGTGTCAAGCGTGTGGCTTGCGTGTTTTGATGCGACTCTCGGCCAGGCATAACGTTCGACCGGCTTGCATGCCAACGCAATATTCACAACGCGGTGTGATAGCCTTACGCTTGGAGGCAAAGGAAACGTGGACATCGTGAAGGGCAACATGGGTTGGATCGAAGTGATCGTGGGACCGATGTTTTCCGGCAAGAGCGAAGAGCTGATCCGGCGCCTGCGCCGCGCCGAAATCGGCAAGCAGCGCGTTCAAATTTTCAAGCCGGTCATCGATCAACGCTACTCGAAGAACGGCATCGTCTCCCATTCCGGCCTTGAAATCCCTTCCGAGCTTGTCAGCACCGGCAGCGAGATTTTGGAGAAAGTCGCCGCCCGCACGGAAGTCGTCGGCATCGATGAGGCCCAGTTCCTCGGCGAAAGCATCGTTGCGGATTGCGCGAGGCTCGCCGAACTGGGCAAGCGCGTGATTGTGGCCGGGCTCGACACCGATTTCATGGGGCGTCCCTTCGAGCCGATGCCGCGGCTGCTTGCGGTCGCCGAGGAAATCACCAAACTTCTCGCCATCTGCATGCGATGCGGAAATCCGGCCGTACACACGCAGCGCATCGTCGCATCGGAGGAACTGATCGTGGTCGGCGCGGGTGGAATGTACGAGGCGCGGTGTCGCCGCTGCTTTGAGCCGCAGCTTGCGCAGCAGAAAATCGAAGCACAGGAAAAACAGGGCGGCTCAAACCGAATGGCGACGGCGCGCGCGGCATCAAGCTGAGTTACGGCAAGAGCATCGGCTTCTAAGAGTACCTCTCCGGCACGATCTTCTGGATTCCCGCCTACACGGGCTTCTGCCAGCGCCAGTAATCTCTCCTCGGCCTGAGAGCCGACGATGACCTCCACCCTTCACGACCCAACTCCTAGCATTGTGAACGACATTGAGATCCGATTCGCATCGCGCGATTGAAGGCAACCTCGCTGGCTCCTTGTCATAAGGTCCATGGATGGCTCGGGCGGACAGGCGTGACACAGGTCACAAGCGCGGGTGACGCGAATCACGGAGGCGAAGCGCCCGGAAGTTGAAAATGAGAGTTGACTGACCGGTCAGTTAGATGAACGGACCGGGCGAGCGACGAAGGAAACGCACATGACCGCCGTCAAACGACACGTTCGGAAACGAACCGACAAAACACAGCGAAGGGAACAGATTTTGGCAGCTGCATTCGAGGAGTTTGCCATCAACGGGTATGCGGCCACCCGCCTCGAGGATGTGGCCAGGCGAGCGAAAATCGCCAAGGGCACGATCTTTCTGCACTTCAACAATAAGCGAGTGCTCTTCCGGGCAGTTCTGCGTGCGTTCATCCAGCCTGTTTTTTCAGGGACTCACGCGTTTCTCCAGGATTTTGCCGGCTCGGCCGAGGTTGTGCTCCGCGATCTTCTGTCGCGTCAATATGTGGAGATCGTCAAAAATAAGAGAGCGCGTGCACTCCTCAGGCTGCTGATTGCCGAGAGCGGGAAATTTCCGGAACTTGCCCAAATGTATTACCGAGAGATCATCGAGCCTGGCACGGCGGCTCTCGGTCTCGTGTTCGATCGAGGGGTCGCCTCGGGAGAATTTCAGACGAGCGGAATCGGCAAGTTTCCTCAAATCCTTGCCGCGCCGGCGGTCCTTGCGGTCGCGTGGATACTGGTGCTTGGCGAGCGCAACGGGCCCGATCTCGACGCGTACCAACAGGCGCATCTCGATTTCATCTTACGCGGACTCCGGGGAGCCGATTCGACGAATGCCCCCGAAGGCGCGGAATCCCTTGGAGCGCGAGAGGCGTCATGAGACCGAACTGGGGACCCACGGCATTTTTCCTTCTTCTGCTGGCAATGTCGGCGGCATGCGTCAGTGCACAGGATGTTCCGCGGCGGTTGACACTAAAGGATGCGATCGATCTGGCGCTGAAGCAGAACGTGAATGTACAAGTTTCCGCGACCCAGATTGGTGAAGCGGAGGGGGCGCGCACAAGGAGCCTGGCGGTGCTGCTTCCACATGCCAGTGCAGACACGCTTGCAAACCTGCTGAAAAATAATCTCAGCATTGAAGGAATTTCCCTTCCCGGGATTCCAACCGCCGTCGGCCCTTTTGCTTACTATGACTTTCGCGTATTCGCATCGCAGGCGGTGATCGATCGCCAAGCGCTGCACAACTGGAAGGCCAGTGCCAGGGAAGAAGAGGCCACGCGGTTGAGCTATCAGGATACCCGCGACTTTGTTGTTCGAGAGGCAGCCGGGTTTTACCTGCAATCCGAAACGGCGGCGGCCGAGGTCGAGGCGGCTCAATCGCGAGTGGAAACCTCCCGGGTCCTCGAAAAGCTAGCCACGGATCAACACGATCAGGGCCTCGCGACCGCCATCGACGTAGTTCGGTCGCAAGTGCAGCTTGCGCGCGATCAACAGACTCTGCTCGTCGCGCAGAATAACTACCAAACCTCGTTGCTCGCGCTCGCGAGATTTTTGGGACTCAGTCCGGGAACCTCCATTGAGCCTGCCGAGAAGCTCGAATTCCGGCATATTGAATCGCCCGACGTCAAACAGGCCCTGCCGGCGGCGCTGGGAGCCCGCGATGATTACCGTTCGCTGATGAGCCAGCAGCAATCACTGATGGAGCAAGAAAAGGCGTCGCACGCGCGCTACTTGCCCACGCTGAGTCTAAATGGAAACTACGGCGCGGCCGGCCGCAATTTTGGCGCAATGCCCGCAACGGGCGGAATCGAAGCGATCCTCTCCGTGACAATCTTCGATAGGGATCGCAACGGAGAGAAACAGGAACTCGATAGCCGCGCGGACCGTTTGAAGGCACAAACGGACGATCTCGCGCGCGGCATCGAACAGGATCTCCGCAAGGCGATTCTGGACATCCAATCCACGGAGCAGCAAGTGAGCGTCACGCAAGCCGTGCTCGATCTGTCTCAGCGAGAGTTGATCCTGGCAGAGGACCGCTTCCGCAACGGAGTGACCGACAACATCGAGGTCGTGACTGCTCAGGACGCTTTGGCAAGTGCGCAGGACGACCGAATCGCAGCGATCGCGCAGAATGCAGACGCGCGGGCCGCCCTCGCGCGCGCCCTCGGCGCGACGGAGAAGAACTATCAAACCTATCTCGGCCAAGTCGATCCAAGAAGCGGCGCCGACAACCAGAAAGAGGGGAAAGTGCCATGAAACGCGCGCTTCTAATCGTACTTTTGGCCGTCCTTGCGGGATTTGCGGGAATACGGCTCTATCGCATGTGGCTTGCGGGACAGACTCCCGCAAGCGAGCTGAAGCTTTCCGGGAACATCGAAGCGCATGAGAGCCTTGTCAGTTTCAAGGTGACGGGCCGCATCATCGAGCTGCCCGTTGACGAAGGCATGGCGATGAAGGCCGGAGATCTGCTGGCCCGGCTTGATAGCGCCGACTACCGCCAGCAGGTAGCCGTCGATGAAGCAACACGGCGCATGCGCAACCGACAGCTCGTCCTTGGACTGGCGGGCAGCCGGTGGCAGGAGGTTGAGGCGGCGAAGCAAACCGTGGTCGATTCCAAGGCCGACCTGGATCAAAAGAAAAAGGATTACGCACGCTATGAAGCCCTTTATGAAAAGGATGAGATTCCCGCGCAAACGCGCGATCAAGCTGCGACGAACGTGACCCGCGCACAGGCGACTTACGATCGGGCGCAGCAAATTCTGAACGAACTTGTCGAGGGCACCCGGAAGGAAGAGTTGGATGTGGACCGAGCGAATGTCCGGCAGGCCAAGGAGAATCTCGATATGTCGCAGATTCGCCTGAGCTACACGGTGCTACAGGCGCCGTTCGACGGCATCGTTTTGGTTCGTCAGGCTGAATTGGGCGAAGTGGTATCCCCGGGTACGCCCATCGTGACGCTCGCCGACTTGGACCATATATGGCTCCGCGTGTATCTGCCGGAGACGGACCTCGGAAAGCTCCATTGGGGCCAGGAGGTCAACGTGCGAACCGACACGTATCCGGGCAAGACGTATCGGGGGCGCGTTTCCGTAATCGCCTCGGATGCGGAATTCACTCCGAAGAGCGTGCAGACGGAGAAAGAACGCGTGACGCTCGTCTACCGCATCAAGATCGACGTCGAGAATCCAAACCACGAACTCAAACCCGGCATGCCGGCTGATGCCTACGTCGACGTGAAATAACCAGGGCCGTCATGAGCTCCACTCCTGCAATCATCGTTTCAGGTCTCGGCAAGCGGTTCGGTGGTGTCACGGCAGTCGACCAGCTTTCATTTGATGTCAAGCCAGGCGAGATTTTCGGCCTCGTGGGACCTGACGGCGCTGGCAAGACGACCACGATGCGAATGCTCGCGGGGGTTCTCAGGCCGGATTCCGGATCGGTAATAGTGGCGGGACATGATGTTCGGCTCGACCCCGAAGGCGCCAAGCGGGATCTGAGCTACATGCCGCAGCGCTTTGGCCTCTACGAAGATCTCACCGTCGACGAGAACATTCGGTTTTATGCCGACCTATTCGGCATCAGCCGGAAGGAGCGCGAGAAACGGTCCGCCGAATTACTGGCCGCGGCCGGATTCGCCGAGTTTCACCGCCGCTTGGCGGGAAACCTCTCGGGAGGGATGAAGCAGAAACTGGGACTTGTGTGCGCGCTCATACACACGCCGCGCGTGATTCTGCTGGATGAGCCGACAAACGGAGTGGATCCAGTCTCGCGCCGGGATTTCTGGCAGATTCTTTATTCTCTTCTCGCCCAAGGCGTCGCCATTCTCACATCCACTTCCTACCTCGATGAAGCCGAACGCTGCCATCGAGTTGGGCTCCTGTACCAGGGGCGAATGCTCTTCTGCGATCTTCCCGAAGCATTGAAGAAAAAGTTCCCAGGAGGAGTCATCGTCGTCCATTCGTCCGATCCGGAGCGCGCCCGAGCTGAACTTTCCGGTGCCAACGGCGCGCGAGACGTTCTGCTCGTAGGCGATCACGTGCATGTCTTAGTGGACGATGCGGCCCGGCGCCTTCCGGAGCTGCGCGCGCGTTTGGATGCAGGCAGGATTTCTTATGACTCGATCGAGCAGGTCGAGGCGAGCATCGAAGACATTTTTGTATCAGCGGTAGAAAGAGAGTCAACGGCGCGATTGCCGGCGAGGTCTTGATGAACCAAAACGGGCCATCGGTTATGGTTCAGAATCTCACGAAGCGATTCGGAAATTTCGTTGCGGTTGACGATGTGAGCTTCGAGGCGCGCCACGGCGAAATCTTCGGATTCCTCGGCCCGAACGGTTCCGGAAAATCCACAACGATCCGCATTCTCTGCGGCCTGCTGCGGCCGTCGTCCGGACGCGCCGCGGTTGCCGGGATCGACGTTGCCCGGAACCCCGAGGCTGTGCGCCAGCACATCGGCTATATGTCGCAGAAGTTTTCGCTCTATAACGACCTGCGCGTTGCCGAGAATCTGGAGTTCTTCGCTGGCATGTACAGCGTGCCGAAAAAAGAAATTCCGGCGCGCATCGCATGGGCGCTAAAGATGGCGGGGCTCGAGGGGCGCGGGCACAACGCGACGAGCGCGCTGGCGGTTGGCTGGAAGCAGCGGCTGGCTCTCGGGTGCGCCGTATTGCATCGCCCGCCGATCGTTTTCCTCGACGAACCCACCTCAGGAGTCGATCCCGTTTCACGCCGGCAATTCTGGGACTTGATCCACGAGATGGTCGGAGAAGGCGTCACGGTCTTCGTCACGACGCATTACATGGACGAGGCCGAGTACTGCAACCGTCTCGTACTCCTGGATCGAGGGCGCATCGTGGCCATGGGCACGCCCACAGAACTGAAGAGCCACCATATGAAGGGCGAACTTTTGATGATCGAATGCGAACCGCTCGGCCCGGCACTGGAGATGCTTCAGACGGCTCCTGAGGTGCTGGACGCCGCCGTCTTCGGCAGCGGTATCCACGCGGTTGTCGCCGATGCGGCAGCTATGGCGCCGAAAATTCGCGAGTTGCTATTGGCGCGGCAATTTCGGGCGGGGCGAATCGAACAAATCGCACCGAGCCTAGAGGACGTGTTCGTATCGCTCACGGCGGTACGTGGCGCGAGTAAAGAGGTTGCGGCATGAGCTGGACGCGGATCGTTGCGATGACGCGCAAGGAAGTGCTCCAGATCGGGCGCGATCCACGAAGCCTGCTCATCATTCTCGTGATACCGCTAGTTCAGCTCTTCATCTTCGGCTATGCCGTGAACCTCGACGTCAAACACGTTCCGCTGTGCATTTACGATCGCGACGGCACTCAAGCCAGCCAAGACTTTCTCAAGCATTTTCAGGCGACTGACTATTTCAATATCGTGCGCGTCTCGGACAGCTACTCGGACGTCGTCCGGAACATCGATCACGGAGTGTGCAGCGTGGCGGTAGTGGTGCCATCCCGGTTCGCGGAAGATCTCCATTCGAGCGGGCAAGCGAGCGTGCAGGCAATCCTTGACGCCAGCGACAGCAACTCGGCAACGATCGGCATGGGCTACGCGCAGGCGATCGTGCAGAGTTACTCCTCCGAAATACAGGTTGCCTGGCAGGAGGAACGAGGCCTTGGCGCGGGTGCCCCAAACATCACATTCGAGCCTCGCACCTGGTTCAACGAAGATCTGGAAAGCATGGCGGATTTGGTCCCCGGCGTGGTCGCGATGGTGATGGCAGTTGTGGGCGCGTTCCTTACTTCGCTGACAATTGCTCGAGAATGGGAGCGCGGTACGATGGAGCAGCTGATCTCCACGCCTGTCGGCAAGCTGGAAATTCAGATCGGGAAACTCTTCCCGTACTTCGTAATCGGGATTGCGGACACAGCTATCTGCGCCGGGACTGCAGTGTGGTGGTTCGGCGTCCCATTTCGCGGAAGTTGGGTGGTTCTTTTCGGCTGTTCGATGCTCTTCCTCCTCGTCGTGCTGTCGCTCGGCTATTTCATTTCCGTCACTGCGAAGTCGCAACTCGGAGCCTGCCAGATGGCGTTGTTGGCCACGTTTCTTCCGACGTTCCTGTTGTCGGGCTTCATTTTTCCGATCGACCAGATGCCGGTTGTCGTCCAGTGGATCACGGCGGTGCTCCCGGCGCGGTACTACGTCTCCATTTTGCGAAATGTGTTTCTGAAAGGCACCGAGGTTCGGCTATTGGCGGGGGACATCATGGCCTTGGCGGCGATTGCGGTGGTCTTGGTCGTGCTCGCGACGCGCTCATTTCAGAAGAGGCTGGCATGAAAATCCTCGAGACATTCGAGCGCATTCGCCAAATGATCAAGAAGGAGTTCATCCAGACTCTGCGCGACCCGCACACGCGCTGGCTGTTGTTTGGGCCGGCGCTCATCCAGATGGTCGTCTTTGGCTACGCGGCGACCATGGAAATAAAGCACGTTTCGCTAGCCGTGCTCGATCAGGACAACACCCAAGAGAGTCGGGAACTGATTTCGCATTTCTCCGCAAGCCGGTACTTCCACATTGCAAAGTATGCGACGCGGCGCGATGAACTTCGCACGGGCATTGATCGGGGCGATTTTCTTCTGGCGGTTGAAATTGATTCGGGCTTCGCGCAACGCTTGCGCGGCGGCGAGGGAGCAACCGTCCAGGTGATTGTGGACAGCTCAAATTCCAATACCGCGCTGGTCGCGCTCGGCTATCTCAGCCAGGTTGGAGCGAACTTTGCACAGGCCTATCAGATCGACCGGATGCAGAGAATCGCGCCGCAGTTGGTGTCGTTCGTGCCTCGTGTGGACCTAGAGGCGCGACCGTGGTTCAACGAAGGACTCCTGAGCGAATGGTATTTTGTTCCAGGCGTGCTTGGAAACCTGATGCTCATCCTGATCATGAACCTGACGGCATTCGCCGTGGTCCGCGAGCGTGAGATCGGCACTCTGGAACAGGTCATGGTCACGCCGATTCGCCGCTGGGAGTTTATCCTCGGCAAAACGGTGCCGTTCTTTCTCATTGGCTGTTTCGACGCGACGATGCTAACTCTCGTTGGCACGCTGTGGTTTGGAGTACCTCTCAGGGGACACATTGCGGTGCTGGCAATGGGCGTCATGGTCTTTCTGCTCGCGGCACTTGGCCTTGGGCTATTGCTTTCCACGTTGGCGGTAACGCAGCAACAGGCGATGATCACGGCGTTTTTCTTCACGATGCCGATGACCAGTCTTTCCGGGTTCGGCACACCCATCAGCAGCATGCCGCCGTTTTTCCAGAAGCTGAGTTATTTCAACCCGCTCCGCCATGTGGTTCTGATCCTGCGCAGCATTTTTCTCAAAGGGGTTGGCCTCGACGTCCTCTGGCCAGACATGCTCCTCATGGCAGGTTTTGCGATTTTCATGCTGAGTGTCAGCGTGCTGCGTTTCCGCAAGTCCATCGAATGATTCCCGCTCCCCGTTTCAGCGTCGACGACACGGGATGACGCGCGCGTAAATATCGGTACGAAGAAGATCGCAGCAGCGACACTCGGGATTCATAGTGACAACCGAGGACAGTGCCCCGCAGAATGCAATGGCTTGGCGCAGAGCTGTCACTAAATCGCGCTCCAAGCTACAATTATTCTTATTCTTGAGCATGGTTATGGAGGGGTGGCAGAGCGGTTGAACGCGGCGGTCTTGAAAAATTAAATCGCCGTTTTGCTATCTGACACAAAATCCAACTAAATCCCTTTGCCAGCCGTCAGATAGCGCCACTTTGAGTTTTTCCTACTTGCGTCGTTTTAGCCCGTTTTGCGCGAGTTTTAGTGACAAATCGGTGACAGCAGAGGGTTTCAACCTCTCGCGCACTTGATTGTCACAAGCTCAACTTCAGTTTGCGACCGAAAGGATTGTGCCCGCATGATTTAGACACCGTGCTGCGCTCCTGAGAACTGTAACAGCGCTTCGATGCCCTGCGGTCTAAATGCCTCTAGGTTTTGACCCCTCGCGCACCTTTTATTGATCGCGGAGATCCAACATGGTCCCCTGCTTGCAACGCGCGCCCGCATCACCGGCCTTCTGATTCCCGGATGCTGACTTCTCCCCAATGTCAACGCAACCAAAAGGCGCCGCAGAATGGAGGCTATCATGCAGACGGTTATCGCATATTAGCGTCGCTTGTCGCGGTCGCGGCGATATCCCTGCCAGGCTTTTGAATTCCTCCAGCCGGTTCTGGAGGTCCTCGAAATCACGGCACGCGGTCTAGATGAGGACTCCATGGCTAACGAACTTCAACGATAACAAGGGACACGTCGTCGGCTAGCGGTCCGTGACTCCACGCAGCGACTCCATCGAGGATTGCCTGTTTCATTTCCGGCAGTGGTCGCATCGCAGATTGGCGAATCAACTCTTGAAGGCCGTCTACGCCAAGCATTTTCCCGCAGATGTCGAATACCTCGACGAGCCCGTCCGTGTAGAGAACCAGACGATCGCCGGGCGCGAGTTCTATTTCGTCCGCGGGCGCGGACGGAACAAGCTCGGGCAGGCGACCGAGGATGGCATTCCGCGAACTAAGCAGGCGGAGAGTGCCATTCGAGACGAGTATTGCTGGGGGATGGCCTCCAGCGGCGAAACTCATGCGGTGCCCGGATTGACGAAAACGCGCTGCGGCCATGGTGAAGTAGAAATCTTCCTGAGCGAGCCGATCACTTACAAACTCGTGGAGGCGCTGCAGCAACGCGACAGGCGCAGTCCTACGTTCCAGGGCATGGAGGGTTTCAGAGTAAATGCGGCCGGCCATAAGAGCCGAGCCAACTCCGTGCCCTGAAACATCGCAGACAATAATATTTAACAATTCGTCGCCTTGCGACAGTACGACACCGAAGTCGCCGCCAACCTTATGCGCGGGGCTGTAGTAGGCTTCGACAGCGAGGTCTTTCCATATCAAACTCTGCGGCGCGAGTGATTGTTGGACTCGCGCTGCAATCGAAAGATCGGCCTCAATTTCTCTTTGGCGCTCCTCAAGGAGCGCATTGGATTCACGAAGCCGTTCCTCAATTCGCTTTTGTTCGCTGATGTCGGTGACGGTAACCAACGAGTATTCCTGTCCGTCTGAGCCTTGAATGATCCGCCCGCTGAAAATCACCGGGATTTTCAGGCCGTCCTTGCGAGGAAGATAGAACTCGTCGCGATTCACCCCATACTTCTGCCCCGATTCGTGCTGCCGCATGATGTGCGGAATGTCGTTGGGTGGGAAAATCGCGTCGGGTGTGCGGCCCTGAATCTCCTCGCGCTCGAAGTCTCCCATGCGCCTGAGCGCTTCATTTGCGAAGATCACTCGAAGCTGATCGTCAACGACGACTACACCTTCGTTGAGTTCCTCCAGGATCGTCCCCATCTCGCGAAGCCAATCAGGAGTTTCGATGGTGGTATTAGGCATAGTTTTGCTCACTCGAATTTGGTGATTCCCCAAGAGCTACCTGACGGCTTGCGTGGTCCAGCTTTCGAGAATGACGTGGGTCGCGGAAGACCAACCGCGTGATCGTTGCAAATAGAAGGCAGACTGATACTCCACACATTAGTACTCCGGCCATGCTCTCCAAAGGTCCTAAAAGTCTCCACCTGCCCGGAAGGATCACGTCGCCGTACCCGACGGTGGCATAACTGCTGGCAGAGAAGTAGAAGGCGAGTTCCCATGAGGGGAAGCACTGCAACCGATAGAAACTCGACCACAGCAGGATCACGAGCCCATGGAGAATGATGATGGCGATTGTTGATTTCACCACTAGTAGGGCAGAACGAATCGGGCCAAATTTGGCGCCCTTGGCGGTGGCGCTTCTTAGCCACTCGATGAGCGCCGCAACCCCAGCACACTGTAAACAGAGCGTAAGGATCAAGAGAACAACGGCGGCTGCGGCTTGAGGAATGAGTGTCATTTTCATTGGTCTCAGGTTGTTTGTGGAACGGTCTTAGGCGCGTCGAGCACTTCGCCTTGCGTGGCTTGCGATTCTCTCGTTTCCCAGCGGATGATCTTGAGGTCAAGCACGAAGATGCTGTAAAGGACTGGCACCAAGAGCAGCGTGATAAAGGTTGCGACGGCAAGGCCGCCAATCTGCGCATAACACAGAGGCTGCCATAGAGGGCCGCCTTCAAGCGCCAGTGGAAAAAGGGCTAGGATAGTCGCCCCTACGGTGATCATCACGGGCCGGATACGCTGGATGCCCGCGTCTGGGAGGGCCTGTTCCAGCGGCTCTCCCTTCGCGTGCATTTCCTCGATAAAGTCGAACAGAACGATCACGTGGCTAACGATCACGCCGATCAAACTGGCGATGCCCAGAAAAGCCATAAATCCAAAGGGTGTATGCATGATCGCGAGAGCGATGAGAGAGCCGATCACACCATAGGGAGCCGCGGCGAATACGAGAAGTGGTTTCACCGCGTTATTGAACTGAACGAGTAGGGCCAGGTAAATGCCGATCAAAGAAATCAACAGAACGATTTTGAGGTTCGCGAACCCGTCTATCTGTTTCGCTCTTTCGCCCCCGATGCGGAGCTGATAACCCGGAGGAAGATTTTTCTGGAACTCTTGCAATTTTGGAAGAATCGGATTGAGCACTTCAGAGGCAAGGACTCCAGGTTCCGGATAACAAAGTATGGAGATAGTGCGGAAATGCTCGCGTCGGACGATGCGACCAGTTTCCAAAGAATTTCCGACCGTCGCGACCGAAAGCAGAGGTACTCGATTGTTCGCCTGCGAGGAGTAAACGTAGAGGTTCTTGATGTCAGCCAGTTTGGCGCGCTCGTCCATGCGAAGACGAGCCACAATGGGGATGTTCTTGTCGCCCTCCTTGAACACTCCCACCATGGAGCCGCTCATCGCAGCGGTCGACGCGTCGGCGACATCTGCATTGGTGATGCCAGCCACGTTTGCGCGGTCCGGATCGATCTGAATCCTCTGCTGAACATCGTCTGGAAACCAATCATCACGGAGAACGGCAATGCCGGGAGCTTGAGTGACGATGTCCTGAGCTTGCCGGGCGATTTGTCGAAGCGTTCGAACGTCGCTGGCCTCATTTCTTGCGTCGACGTCCTCCTGCCCAGAGACCAGCAGCTCCACGGGATTCTCAACAGGATTCGTTTGAAGCTGCCGAACCGTGATCCAGGCGCCTGGTATTTCCTTGGCCAGAGCGTCCTGGATGGGACGAGCTAGCTTTGGCGAAGCCTCTTTATCAGTGACTTCAACGATCATTTGCGCGTAGTTGGTCTGCGGCATTTCCGGCGAAACCGAAAACCAGAAACGAGGTCCGCCGCCACCGGCAAAGGTCGTCAGCGACTTAAGGAGATGCCCACCCTTTTCCTTGCTAGCGGCATCAGGAAAGTTCTCAACCACCTGCCGGACCACCCTTTCGGCCTGTGTTGTGGCATCGTTGGTGACGCTCAAAGGAGCGTCATTCGGCAGCCAAATATCGAGATAAAACCAATACTGGACATCTTCAGGAAAGAACTGGGTCTTCAACTGAGAACCGAACACCCCACCTATAATCAGGAAAACTAACGACCCGCCGAGGACAGCCCAACGGTGTTTTATGGCTTTGCCGACGAGTTTGTTGTAAAAACCGTAGAATCCTCGCTCTCGTCTCTCCTCGATTGTCGGCTCTCGCTTTGCTGGAGCACGCAAAATGTAGTAGCCCAGGAACGGAACAAACGTCATGGCAACACAGAGCGCGCAAAGCAGAGAGGCAGTCATCACCACGGGTAGGCTCTTCAAGAATTCGCCGGTGTTGCCGGTGAGCATCAGGAATGGCAAATAGGCGATGATATTCGTGATCGTCGCGTAGAAAATCGCGGTTGCAAGTTTCGTGGGACCGAGCCAGCACGCGACGGTGCGTGGCAGCCCTTCCGCCAAGCCGCGTTTGATCCCGTCGCCAGAGACAACCGGCACATCAACGAGAAGGCCCAGGGCGATGATCAGCGTTGCGATGGACACTTGTTGAAGATCGATTCCCAACATATAGACAATGCCGAAGGTCATTGCGAGCGTGATCGGTATGGCCAGAGCCATGATCAGAGCCAGACGCCACTCCCAAAATCCAAGCAGCGAAACAATAACGACGAGAATGATGGCTTCGATAAGGGCCCGCAGGAACAGGTGGATGTTCTCCTTGACCTGCAGCGGTTGGTCGGACGTGTGCGCAAGTATCAGGTCGGCTGGAAGAATTTGCCGAAGGTCCGAAAGCTTCGAATTGACGGACCCTCCGAACCGTGCGATTTGCTGCTTATCGCGCATATAAATCGCTAAAGTGATCGCGCGGCTGCGCTGCCAATGCCCATTTGAATCTCGCCAAGTGTAGTAATTGAGGTATTGGGCAGGAGCCTGATAGCCCCGGCTTATTTGTACGAGGTCCCGTAAATATACGGGGGCACCCTCTGACGTAGCGGAGATCGCCACATCGCCGATGCTTTGAACGCTTTCAAATTGTCCCGAGGGAATGAGAGTGACCCTGCGTTCGCCCGTTTCAACACTTCCGCCCGGGGCGATGATGTTGCGGGCCGACAGTACTTTGGAGAGATCAGCAGGACGCAGTCCGTAGGCCGCGAGCCGATCCTGCGAATAATCCAGATAGACGGTCTGCGGCAGAACGCCCCGCCGCTCGATCTTGGAAACTTCGGGAGCGCCCTGTAGCGTTCGTCCAATCAAGTCAGAAAAATTGTCGAGCTCGGCATAGCTGTATTTGTCGCCGGCAACGGCAGCGAGTTTCGCTCGCGTCTCGGCCGGATCGCGGATGATCACCGGCTCCCAGGCGTCGGGATGCAGCTCGGATCGCTTCAACCGCTCCGACATAAACCGTTTGATGAACGCTTGTATAGAGCCGTCATCCGCATCGGAAAGACCATCGAAGCCGATGAATCCGCTTCCCTGTATGATTTGCGAGTCTCGGATGATTCCGGCACTCTGCGCTTCCTCTTGAAATAGGTATCCGGTGTCGAGAACCTCGCGAGCCGCAATCGATTGCGGAAAGGAATCGACGACTGTCATGCGCCGACCCGCTTGATTCGGCTGACTTGCGTCGCGAGCTTTACGAATTGCAGTCTCAACGGAATTGGCGCGCGCCGCGATTTCGATATCGTCCACTTTCGGGCTCGCGATAGTTAGCATGAGCGCGGCGGTGTCTCCAAAATCGCTTTGGAAACTGATGGGGCCGGCGCCCTGCGGTAACTGAGAATTCAGGGCATCGAGCTTAAGATTGATGTCGCTGAATTGCCGCTTGGTATCGGTGACTCCCTCATCGAGTTGTATGTAGACGAACGAATAGCCTGGAAGAGAGATGGACTTAATACCGTAGTCCGCATCTGTTCCAGGGTGGATCGTCTTATTCTCAGCGGCAACGTCCTCAATCCGACGCGTTATGAATTGTTCTACCTGTTGCGCCGTGGCTCCGGGCCAAGGACACGCCGCGACGCCGACTCGCACCGGAATTTCGGGGTCCTTTCGCTGAGGCATAGATTGGTAGCCGAACCAGCCCCAAATCAGCACTCCGGCGAGAAGCAACCAGGAGATCTGGGGATGCTCGACGAAAAACCTCGGGACATTCCGACGACTGCTGATCTCTTGCGCGTTTTCGTGTGCCATGTGTTCCATACTCCTTATGGAAGAACCTGAATGAAATCTCCGTCCTTCAAGCCGGCCGCCCCAACAACGATGACCTTTTCTCCTGCCTTCACGCCATCGACTGCCACATCGCTTTCATGGGTTTCACCGAGCTTAACCTCGCGCACATGCGCCACCCACTTACCACTCTCGTTTGTAGCGACGAAAACAGCGTAGTTGCCAGATGAAGCAGGATCCGCAACGACGGCGGTAAGAGGCACGGAGGGAACTGGAGCGTTTTGAACGCCCACCAGATTGAGCGAAGCGATCATCCCCGGTTTCAAATAGTTCTTAGGATTGGGTACGGTGACTTCGATAGCGAAAACGCGATTTTTCTCATCCGCGCTCGCCGCAATACTCGTGACGCGCCCCTGGTACTCTTTCGGGTCGTCTTGCAGGTGGATGCTGAATTGTTGGCCCAACCGGAGTTGCTTCACCGCATGTTCGGGAACGCCAAAACCGATTTTGACGGCGCTCGTGTCGGCGATCGTAAAGGCTGTCATGCCCGACGCGACGAGGTTTCCTAGTTCGATGCTCCTGGAAAGGATGTACCCGGAGAAGGGTGCCGTGAGATCGGCATCCTCAAGAGTCAGTTGCGCTTGGTGTAGATTCGCCTTGGCCTGATCCACACCCGCATTGGTCGAATCAAACCTAGTCTGCGCTTGATCGAATTCGGGTTTGGTCAAACTCTGCGTGGCGTAAAGCGCCTTCGCACGTTCGTAGTCCAGCGTTGCCTGGACATGCTGCGCCTGCGCTTGATTCAGCATTGCAGCGGCTTGGTCAAGCTGATTCTTCAGATCCTGATGCCGAATCTGAGCGAGAACAGTGCCCCGGCTGACATAGTCCCCGGGGCCTATGTCCCGGCGCCGTCCATCTGCGCCGACCACCTGTTTAATTTCCGTGACATATCCGGTGGATTTGAATGACAAAGTCCCTTCTGCGAAGGGCAGAACGGAAGCTGAGTACCGCAGACTTTCCGAAGAAGAAGAGAGCGCAACATCCGCGAGACGTACAGGGGTCGCGGATTTTGCTGCTACCTTCGTCGGTTGCTGACATCCGCTTGCACCTGCTATTAGCACCAATAGCGCGGCTACTGCTTTCAATAGTCCTATGCTTGATTTGTTTTTCATGGCTTTAGTCCATCCCTATCGCTTTTTCAAAGTTGGCCCGTGCCGTCCAAAATCCCGCGAGCGCTTGCTGGTACTGCGCCTCTGCGTCCGATACTGCTGCCTGTTGCCGCATGAGATCGGCCAGAAGCGCTGCTTTCTGGTTGTAGCGGTCCGTCATCTCGCGGAGCTTTGCCTGCTCCGCCCCGCGTTGTTCCGTCTGCGCGTCCAGCAGCATGCGTGCCTCTTCAAGCTTGCGAAATCTATCTTCGACGTCCAGAAGAACCCGCTGTTCAGCATCCTGTTCGGCAGTCGCCTTCTGCTCTGTCGTAGCCTTGAGTTCTGCGATCCGGTGCTTCTTGTACCCCCAATCGAAGGGCTGCCACTGAAGTTGGAATCCGACAGTGCCGGCGTTCTGCGGAAGGAAATTGACGTTTTGGAATCCAAGGTAGCTGACCTGGAGGCTCACATCAGGAATGTATTTCGCATGCTCCCGACGGACATCCATCTCTGCAATCTTGGTCTGCAGCTTGGCTTCCCGAAGCTCGGGGCGCCGTTCCAATGCCTGCTTTCGAGCGGACTCCAGATCCCATTCAACAACTTCGCCGAACGCGAGCATCTCCACTGAGAACGGAGCGCGCAGGTCGCGCCCCAGAAGGCGATTCAGGTTCTGCTTCTGTAGCTCAAGGGCGTCTTCTGCCGTGAGCAACTGGTAGCGCTGTTGTTTTAACTTCGCCTTCACTGTCAGCGAATCGGATTGCAACACGGTTTCCTGTGCAAGCCGCTGCTCAGTTAGCGTGGACAGCTCGCTCAAAGCTTGAACAGCTGCCCTTGCACTGGTGACTTGCGCCTGTAGTTCCGCCACTTGGTAGTAGGCTTCCTTCACCTGTCGCGCAGTGTCCTGACTCTGAGCGCGCACTCCTTCTTTGGCGAGATCGACTCCGAGCCGGGCCTGCTGAACAGCAAGATTCACTTTGAAAAGTTGAGTGAGCGGTTGTGCCGCGGAGGCATTCACGAACGCGCCGAACCGCACCGGTGAGTGAATGTTTGAATTTGTTGCTGGGATAGGACCGATACCTGGGTAGGTGCCGAAGCTGCCAGCAGGAACTCTAAAATTCAGGGGCTGCAGCGGCGCTCCTGCAAGAACGTTCGCATCTAGCTTTGGGAAGTAATTTGTTTTGGCCTGCGCGACCGTCTCTTGCGCCTTGATAATTTCAAGTTTGCTGATCTGGATGTCTCGGTTCGTGCCGCTTGCAATCCGGATCGCTTCGTCCAAAGTCAAGACTGGCGCTGGAGAATCTGGCTCCGGCGTCTGTCCCCAAGCAACCGCAACGAGGGTGATCTGGAGGCACAGGATCAGAGAGACGCGGGATAGAAATGTTGTCAGGACCGAACGTCTTGTGCGCCTCTGTATCGTTTTGTTTCTTGAATTCATGTGAGCTCCTGGGGTGGGTATTGCAGGGGCCATGCCAATCCGTGCAGCTCGCAAGTTGTTGGATTTATTGGGGGAAGCCGAACCCTCAGGAGTTGGTCTGCCCGAATGCGGGCAATGCTGCCGCAAGTGACCATTGCTAGTTGGGCATTCACGTGTGGTGCACACCACGAATCCTGTGCTATTCGCGCAACGCACTTAGCCGAAGAGGCGAGTTGGCAAAACTGATTTGCTATGATGGGGAGCAGGTCAATCGCGGCGAGTTTCTAGCAACAGGAAATTATGGCAGCGGTCAATCACCCTCAGTGTGTTCCGATTCCAGTCGTTGTTTGATCGTAAGGAGAACGCGTTCAAGGGAAGATCGAGCTTTATCCACCGCTACCTTGCGCACGATGGTTCCTTTTAGTCCGGTTAGACCGGCCTGTTTCGAGCCTTTGACCGTAATGATGTAGAACCCGGGGCGTTCCGCATCTTTGACGCAGACGGTCAGATCGAGCGCCGTTTCGAAGTAGTGGCTTGCGTAGATCTGCTTCTCAGCCACTGCGTACGCAGAGTCGGTTGGGCTTGCTCCCCGATAAACGACCCTCTGCACGATCCGAAAGGTCGGTTTCAGGCCGAACTTAACTTCCTCCCAGTAGAAGCCGGCTTGCACGTTGTCCGACTTAGCGTTCGGATACTCCAGGAGATACTCGTTGAGTTCCGGGAGATACACCGGAAGTGCGCTTAGTCGCGTTATCAGCGACGCGAAGGTTTCCGCGACCGCTGCAGGATGGTTCTTGTCACGATAGACGCCTAGGGCTGTATTGCCTCCGTGCATGTAGTCGAGCAGTGCCTGCAGCGCCATCCGGCGGGCCAGTTGGTTCACCCTGTCGTCGACGTCAGGCGCGGACCAGTCGATCGACTGCTTGAATTCCTCCATCGCCTCGGTTGGCAGTTGAACCTCGCAATGTCCCACCTTGCAGGTTTTCAGTTCCTCGATGTCTTGGTGTTCGAGAGCGAAGCCGTCAAGGTTTGAAAGCTGGGGAGGATCGCTGAAGCCTTGGATTGCGATATATCCCGGAAGTTTGCGCAACGCGTCGATGTTTGTAGCAAGTTTGAGATAGCTTTCGGGAGTCGCCTTTACATAAACCGCGCCGAAGACGAACACCTCGTCCGGAGTCGTGGACTCGACAACCTTGGCGAGCGCCTTCCCTGAACGAATGGTACCGATCTGATCTTCGTTCAAGCCGACAAATTCGCGAAAGAACTTATACGGCTCGTCTCGGCCGTCGGCTTTAGTGGCAGGGGCCGCCAGCAGCAGCGCGAATGCAACTGTTATGCAAAGACAGGTCCTCATCATCGCCCTTCACCTCGAATTTGCCTACGGGCCTGCCCCTCTTCATTATGGCTATGCAAGCGGCCCCTACCGCTGCCCAGAAAACGGCCCGCGCCCGTCGGCACAAGGCCAATGTCAATCCAGCAGTGCCCGAAACACCGAGCAGACTTGCAATGAGAACATTTCCTCCCTCATAGGTCCCGAAGTTCCCTGGGCTCACCACGCCAACGAGGTTGATTACCTTTGTCAAGCCCTCCAGCGCACACGCGCCGACGAGACCGATCCTCGTTCCCATGAAATGCAGGATCAGATATACCTCCAGGACGGCCATCGCATGCCAGAGAGAATTAAGCATCACGTTCGCATAGAATCCGGTAGGGTCCTCGCGATAAAAGGTGAGCAGGTTGCGTTCGGCTGAATCTATGATGGGCAGCTTTCCGCTCACGAACTTGTGAAGCCAGGGCAGTCGCCCAATCGCTCTCGCCGCGTTCCCCATCAGCTGCCACCGACTTGCGACGGCCACTCCGCCCAGTCCCACGACTGCGATGAGCACCGCGGCGACCAGCAACGCGTAAACTCGCCAGCTCCCGGGAAGCGGAGCGAGCAGTAAGGTTGCAGTGATCCCCAGTACTGTGACGCCTGCCGCTGTGAACGTATGCAGCCCTCCATCAATCGCGGAAGACGATATTCCATCGGCGAGTGGCACAGTAGCACCAAGCATAGATACGCGCAGGCCCTCCCCAAGTAGCTTTCCGGCAAAGCCAAATTGCCCGACCGCATCCGAGGCCAGCTGCGCGCCAAGACTGCGGGCCCAGGAGAGTGCGTGGATATCGCATGTAAGAGTTTGCCGCCAGGCACAGGTCTTAATTAGCTGAGACAAACCTCCAAGGAGGATGATTACGGCCAGGCCCCAGCCAACTTCCTGAATTTGCTTCCAAACCGCTCCGGGGCCGGTTCGAAACACCATGTACCCTAGTAGGCCGGCCCCAAGCAGCGGCGGAAACAATCGCCAGGAAATCCAAATTAGCTGTCGGATTCTACGCATTGGTCACCCCATTGGCCTTTGCCGGAATCCGCATCGGAACGAGAAAATTGCTCGCGAGAAGATAGGCGTAGAGGTGATCTAGAGGAGGCTTGAAACGCAACTGTTCGGCGGAAACGTAACCGTTCGTTTCAGTCCATTCCAATTCGATAGCTGAAAACAATTTGATTGCCTCCCGCAAATCTGCTGCAGTCATCGGGTAACTGTAGATGCGTACGTTCTGGGCCAAGAGGCGAGCAAGAGCTTCCAGAAGTCTGCCTTCCAGATTGAAATAGGGATCATCGAAGGCCCGTATCAAGAGCGAAAGACCTGCGATAAAACGCAGGGGGGCTTTTGTGTACCGATTCATGAAAGCGGTCATGTTGTAAAGCTCGCGTTCTCGGAATAAGAGGACGTGACCGCCTCGCGCGAGAAGAGCTTTAATTCGGCGCAGCAAGTCGGAGATTTCTGGCGCTGACCCTTGCGCAGCGAGTGGAGCCGCCGTCAAGCAGAAGCAACCGATAGGGTCAGGAGCAGCTTCCCCCAACTCTTTTTGAAGCTCTTGAACGCCTGCCGCCAGCAATTCTGCATGGATTTGCGCATGAACAGGGTCTGCATGGCCAAAGTATCCTGGTGCGAGTACAACCGCTTTCTTATGGAGCAATTCATTGGGTGGGACAGGGGCATCCGAAGCGGGAAAGCACACGGCCTCGGCGAATCCTGCATGCACAAGGTACGCCAGGACAGTCGGGCGATCCCAACTCGCAAAAGCTGGCCCGCGAAAATCGACGAAATCGATCTCGATCCGTTCCCTAACGTCGTCTTGTGCGAGTCCTTCGAAAAATGATTCCTTTATCTGCTGTTGATAGAACGCAGCGTAGATGAGATTGACGCCCAGAATACCGATGGCCTCCTGTTGCAGAATGTTGGAAGAGTCCCGCATGTTGATGTGCAGGAGAATGTCACTGGGTTCGTCGCCAGGATGTAACTGGAACCGAAGTCCAACCCAGCCATGCGAATCGTTTGTTCCGGCGTAATTTCGCGCAGACACGGTATCGACAAAAGAGAAGAAGCGCGTCTCTGGCCCTCGCTTCTGGTCCAATTGCCTGAGCAACTGGGTCCACTCAGTCTCCAGCATTGTTTCCAGTCGTTGCCTCGAAACATAGCGCGAACCGGCGCCGTACAGGCTGTCGCTGACTTCCTTGTCGTAAGCGGAAATACTTTTGGCGACGGTGCCGGAGGCACCGCCAACAACAAGGAACCAGCGTGCGACTTCCTGCCCAGCACCAATCTCGGCGAAAGAGCCGAATTTGGATGTATCAAGGTTTAGAGTCAGCGCTTTGCGGTGAGTATCGAGTTTTTCAGTGGACGGCATAGCAGCCTCCGCATATGCCAGATGCAGGAGACATGCCAATTTGCGCGACGCGCAACTTGTTGGAATTACGAAGCCGGCCCCGCCTTGTTGGCGTTAGGTTGCCCGTATTCGGGCACCGCTGCCCGCGTTCCGATGCTGCCGAAGGCGGGACATTGGTGTGCGAGTCAGTCGGCGGGTGCGGCCGACACTGCAACTATCGGACTGAACTTCAGCAATTTCAACAACCTCACACATCTTTTTGAATCACAGTGAAAACGCACTGTCGTTTGGCATGTGCATTGCCGTTATTGCGGCTGTGGCGCAACGTCAATGCTCAGGATTGCTAGTAGAAACCGCTGCTCGCTAGCAGAGGAGGAGAAAATGACCGATTTAAAGATGCACTGGCGATTGATTCAGGAATCCGACGGAAAGACGCACCTCACCATACAGTGGGAAGCTGGGCACTCCGGCCTCATGCGCGACTTTTTTGCAGGGACGCAAATTCACAGAAGTGCGAAATCCTACGCCCAGTTGCAAAGCGCGAGGGTTGTGCAAAGCTTGGGTTCACTGCAAAGTTACGAGTGAACCCTAGACCTCAGGGACAAGCCGTTCCGCGTCCTCAAAGAAACGCGTAGTTAGCGCCCCAAATACGGCACCGGCAACATGAGCGGCGTAAGCCACTCCTCCTGTCTGGCCTCACCGATCCCAAACTAAAGAGCTGTGTGAAGGTCACACGCCCGAGCGTGGATAAGTCCTCAAGAATGCACCCATGACGGCGGCGATGGCAACCGCTCGCAACATTCATCAGACCTCCTACTCACTTCTTTGGCGGGGTCTAGAAGGACGCGATTGGCGGTCGCTGTGGGAACTGCCCAACGCGTTCTCGGGCGAGATGCCATTCGGAGCGACAGAAAGATCTAAGCGCTCGCACACATCGAGCGTATAAGAATTGGGAGCTACGAACACAGCTCCCAACCGTCCCAGAAACGAAAGCACCTGTTCTCCTGCGTTGTCAATAAACACAACTTCGGTCAGATCCACAATCAGTTTTACGCTGACGGGGCAGCGGGTTATCTGTATCTGTACGTGTTCGGCATCCTCACCCGTGAACCGGCCTTCCAGCACGATGTGCCATGTTTCGCCTGAATTGCGTATATCAACGCGTAACATCCGTCTCCTTTATCGAGTGTGACCAGCCGACAACGGATCACCGAGTGGCGGTCTATTTCGGCCGTCTGCTCCTATGTGAAGTCGCAACTCACAACAACGGAGCGACCACGTCGGAACTCGCAAACGACCGGCTCATCCGGCCAATCACACCTTGCCCCTAACAAAGTCCCTAGGCCAAAGTTGCAGGTCACTTGCCAACTGCTCATTAGGGTAAGTTGTTGAAGTTACGCAGGGTTACAGGAGGGGTTCAAGGGTACGGTGTGCCCTGTGACGGGCAGCGCCGCGATATGGGCACGTCGCGATCGCTGAAAGAGGACCCAGGCCCGCGCTTGCGTGTTTGAAGAGAAGAAACGACTGGCGTTGGCTTACAAACCGAACGCCCAAGCGTCAGCCAGAATAGTCGGCTCGACCGATGTTGAGCTTGCGCATCTTGTTCTGAAGCGTTGTGCGTTTGAGTCCGAGGCGCTCTGCCGCTCCACCTTTGCCGGATATTCTTCCGGACGCGTCTTTCAAAGCGCCGATAATTGCCTGACGCTCCGCTTCTTCGAACGTCGATGCTCCCGTGACAACGGGCCGGCTGGACGTTTTCTTCAGCTCCGCTCGCGGGACACTCAACTCCTCCCCTTGCGTGAGAATCACGCAGCGCTCCACGAAGTTTTCAAGCTCGCGAATATTCCCTGGCCAATCGGCGTTCACCAGCGCCTCCATCGCTGCTTTCGGAATAGACCTGATGCGCTTTTGCATTTGGCGGGAGAAGCGCAAAACAAAGAAGTGAACCAGCAATGGAATATCTTCACGCCTTTCGCGGAGCGGAGGAACCTCAATCGGAAACACATTTAGCCTATAAAATAGGTCCTCGCGGAACTGGTTGTTGCGAATCATACTCTGCAGATCGCGGTGCGTTGCGGCAATCAGACGAACGTCAACTTGTACCGTTCTTGTGCTCCCCAGTCGTTCAAATTCCCGTTCTTGCAGGGCGCGCAAGAGCTTCGGCTGCAGGTCGAGACTGATGTCCCCGATTTCGTCCAGAAATAGAGTACCGCGATCGGCCAACTCGAATCGGCCTCGTTTCTGTACCAATGCGCCGGTGAAAGCCCCCTTTTCATGGCCAAACAGTTCGCTTTCCACGAGACCGGAAGGTATGGCTGCACAATTCAATCGAACGAAAGTTCGCTCGCGACGTGGGCTACGATTATGAATCGCTCGGGCGAACAGTTCCTTGCCTGTGCCGGTCTCACCGTGCAGGAGCACAGTCGAGCCAGTCGGGGCAACAATCGCGATCTCGTCTAGCACTTTGCGCAGAGCGGCACTCTTTCCGACGATGTCTCCGAAGTTGTACTCAGACTTAATTTCCGACTCAAGGTAAAGGCGTTCTTCTTCCAGACGGGCCGCTGAAGCATTTAGACGTCCGTATGCGAGGGCATTGTCCAAGGCCAGGGATATCTGGATGCTGATTTGCGAGAGGAGATCGACATCCTGTTGTCCGAAGGCATTGGGCTTACGGCTGCCTATTGCCAGCACGCCCAAGGGCCCGCCGGCGGTAGCCAGAGGGGCAACGGCAACTGACATGATGGACTCGGATTTTAAGGTGCTGGCAATGTTTGCAGGAAGTTTCCCGATATCCTCGATGGACCAGATTTCCGACTGCCGAGTGCGCAGTTTCTCGTAATCCGTGTCAGTTAGCTCAGTCGAGTTGACGTCAGCGATCAAGCCCTTGCCATCAGGAAAATCGAGCACGACGTTTTGAAGCTGGTTCGAATCCTTCTCCAACACCCAGAAGCCGGTGAAATCATTCCGAAAATACGAGCGAATCGAGGCCGATGCCGAGCGAAAGAGATCGTCGATATTCAATTTCGATACGACATGATTATTGATTTCGAGGAGAAGCCGAAGACGGTCGCGCTCGGTGGCGAGTTCCCGCTGATACTGCTCTGCGCAATCCTTAGCCAGGGCGCATTCGAGTGCAATCGCAACATGCGAAGTCAGAGAGCGGAGCAGTTCGACATCTTCGCGCGGAAACTCCTGCCCCCGCTCCTTAGTCACAGCCAAAACGCCGTATTGTTGCTGGGCGGTAAACACAGGAAAAACGTAAGTGCTTCTGCCGGCCGATTGAGCTGCAAACGGAGCCAACTCGGGATGTTTCAACATTTCCAGGGACACGTCAGGTAGGAAAACTGGTTCTTGTTGCTCTAGTGCTTGTGCCGCCGCGCCAATCCGCGAAATCTTGGTGCCAATTCTGATGGCGGGAGCGTCCGCTGCTCGATCAAACTCGAGAAGATGCAAAGTTTCGCGACCGCTATCCAGAAGATATAGGTCGGCTCCATGGAGACGAACGCTGCTGGACAAAACCTCGCGCAGGCTGTGGAGGACGGCTTTTACCGTCGGCTGCTCGACCAGCGCGGCGGACACATCGAGCAAGGCTCGATACCTGCTATGGGCGGGCACCAGGCCTCCGTTGTCTTCCGGCATGGGCATCAGACTAGCACTGAGCAGCTCAATCGAAAACCCATTGCCAACACGCCGGCGCTCGATACCTGCCTCCTCGGCCGCACCCTTGCCTCACGTCCCCTGCCGACCTTTCTGCTACAGACGGCTTCGTCCGGGTGCGAAACGGTGAATGCCCCAAACTTCGTTACAGTTTTTGTGCGTGAACCTATTCAGCAAGGATTCATCCCCACTCGTCGTACTTATGCAAGGCTCCTGCTCACCAGGCATGCGCTTCCTGCTTTCCTCGATCTGGCAAGGTCTGTTCCCCCGCCGAGAGGCCGCTTTACAGCCTGTTTCATAATCTCGGTACTTATTTACATCTATCGAGCAGTTGGTACACCCGGTCAGCACTCCTCACGGAATCGAAAATCAAGCCGGCTGCGGAAACTCGCGAGAAAGAAACGGATCTTTCGCGTGCTGTCTTCGCCATCGGCATCCTGCGAAACTTTGTCACAAAGGGAACCGTGGACCGTTCTTCTCATTCTTATTAGGCCTCTAGCGAACCCCTGATTGAGACAATCCACTCCGTGACAGTCGCCACAACTCCGCTCAGCTGGTGGAACTCGCTGTCAGATCGACCTTTCTCTTGCTTAAGATGGTAGCCGCTTCACCCGATCTCGTAACTCGTTCAAATTCAGCGGGCGGTCGGTAACCTAACGCGGAGTGCAACCGATTTTCGTTGTAATAGAACTCAATGAAAGCGGCGATACCTAGCCGGAGATCCTCCAGGTTCCTGTATTCCTTCGCGTCGATCTCTTCTCGCTTGAGGGTTCGAAAAAAACTCTCACAGCTTGCGTTATCGCCGGACTTCCCGGGTCGGCTCACACTCGCGAACATCCCGTGTTCGTGTAACATTCGCAAATAGCCCGAATCGGCGTATTGGATGCCCCGATCAGAGTGATGTACCAAACCGGGTGCCGGTTTTCGGTTCAGAAGAGCCATCTGCAGTGCTGCGAGCGGAAGCCGCGTTGTCAGCGTTCGATCGAGCTCCCAGCCAACCACCTTTCGCGAAAATCGGTCCAGCACGGCAGCCAGATAGACAAATTCGCGCTTTAGATGGATGAATGTGATGTCCGCCACCCACACCTGATTTATGCCTGTCAGCCTCATGCGGTTTGCGAGGTTGATATAGATTTCGGTCGCCTTTGGCGCCCTGTTTGACGGTGTTGCCAACTTCGCCGGATCACCGACGAGATTATCCTCCCGCATGATCCGAGCAACTCGTTTGTGGTTAACGAGCATTCCCCTGCGCCGCAGCTCGGCCGTCGCCCGCCGATAGCCATAGCGCCCCTGGTGCTGCAAAACGATTTTCTGGATCTCGGACCGCAGTAACATCTCTTCGTCCCAAGGGTCCAGCGCACGCAAATGCCGGTAAAATCCTGCCCTGCTGACGCCGGTGCGCAGACACATCCGCTCGATACTCAAACCGCCTTGCAGTGACATTACGTCCCGGATGTGGTCGTAGATGCCGGCTCGCCAGATCCGCTGCTCTCTCGGTGTCGAGCCTCGATGTTCTGCAAGGCGCCTTTGAAAAAATCCACTTCCAAAGCCTGCTCGGCGACAAGACGCTTCAAGTCGCCGATTTCCTTTCGCAGCCGGGACTCGCGCGATTTCTCCTCTACTTCTTCGACGAACTTTGCTCGTTCATTCTGTTCGTGCCACCGATAGAGGGTCTGCCGGGGAATGCCCAGCTCTTTCGCAAGTAATCCCACATTTTCACAGCGATTGAATTGATCGATTGCGCGTACGCGAAATGCCTCTGGGTAGCGCCACAGCTTTGGGTTTGTCATCTGTAGTGACCTGCCTCTCACCACAGATTGTATCTTTCGAGGAATTGTCTCAGAATGGGGTTCACTGCCTGAAGGTTTCAACCTCTCGCGCACTTGATTGTTGCAAGCTCAACTTTCGTTTGCTAACAAAGCTACTGTGACCGCGTGGGTTAGAGATCGAATCGTATTTTGGCGATTGTAACGAGCGTCATTGCCACCGTGGCCTAAAGACCTTCAGATTCTAACCGCGCGCGCACGCCTCGAATCGAACCCATCGCCTGGACTTGTCCTCGCGCAAATCAGCAAGTCGGAAGTAATCGGAGGGACGAACCCGTGAGGCTTTGTTTCACGCGTCGAAGATCTCGAAAAATATCAAGCTCGAAGCACCCGAACGAATGTGGCCCTAACGTTTTCTCAAAGTGCATACGCTAGTTTGTAGGACTCGCACCGGGACCGGGAGAAACGCAAGCCGAGCTAATAATCTCGTCAAACAAACGTGCCTGTTCGGGTGTGCTGGGGTGATATCCGAGCGCATCTCCTAATGAGAATGTAACGTACCGCCAGCGCTCCCCATCCTTGAGATATCCCCAGCGATCTTTCCCAACTATTTGGCCGCGAGTGTTTACAATGTCCCGGTCCTCGATCCGTTCGGAGAAAACAGGGAACGCGCTCTTCAACTCACGAAAGATCTCATCATCACGCCATATCACCATGTTTGCAGTTTGATCCTTTGGCGCGACTACGTAGAGCGTTCCACCTGGCATATCTCGCACGCCACTGCGAACCGTGAATTCCGACTCAGGTACGTCAAACTGAGTCCCGAAATCCGCTCTGACGCGATGTATCCCGGCTTGCGGTACGGCCTGACAAGTCGAGAGAACAATCGGAGCCGGTTGAGATGCGGCGCGGACATGGAGCAGGTGAAGGGTGAGCAGTGACGAAATCAGAATGGAACCTACTATCAACAGAGCGAACCAACGGGGTCACTTTTGCATCCGCTGCGCTCAGTGAAGCTGCAACAGCTTTGCCAGCGTCTCGTCTGCATTCTTCTTTAAGGCCTGATCGGATGTCTTGTTTCGCATCTCAAGCACATATCGAATTGCCGTGTTCACCGTCGTCCAGGGCACACCTCTGGGGTCTTCGATTTGCCAACCACGAGTTCCTGAAGGCTTCTTGTTGACCACTGTTTTTCCGTCAGGGCCGTACATCACGTTGTAACCCGACACCAATTTCAGGTGATACGCAATGCCGGTCTTGATATAAGGAATTTTCGGCGGAGGTACGTACTGCAACGACGGATCAATTCTCCCTTCGGCCGTATAATCAACATCAACTTCGGCGGTGTCACTTTGGATTCTGGCGGGCCATACAGCCCAGTCGTTCGACATCACCTGAAATGAAAGCCTCTCTGCCGGGGGATCGACTTGAGTATAGTATTTTGCTGTTTCGTCCCATCCTTCGGGCGTGATGAGATCACCCTGAGTCGCCTTCATCCATAAATTGTTGACGATCTCTTTAGGATCAGGTCCTTGAATCTGCGCGGAAGACTGCGCGCGCATCATCAGATTTGCACAAACAACTACTATCGCGACGATCAACAATCGGTTCGCCAATGTCCGAGTTACCTTTGGTCTTCGTCCCGAAGGGCGCGGCTATAGCCTTCACCGCAGGTACAGTTACGATACCGTCGCTGCCGTCGTCGCCCGTCGCATTGCGAGTCTAAGGATCGGAATTCCGACGAAAGCCACCGACCAGACCACGAAGAGGGCGTTCTTGATGAAAGAGCCCCAATAGTTGCCTTCATGCCAAGGCATGGAAAAACCTCTTAGCCCTTGCCAGAACAGAACTATCCCCATCAACACGAGGATCAGATCTCTCAGGACCGTGGCGACGGTGACTGGTCTTTGCCTTCCCATGTCCCTCAATTTCCGGTCGATGGCTAGGCCAACTAAGAACCAAACTACTCCTACGGCCGCAAAGAAGGCGAGTTCCTCGACGCTGTAACGGGCTAGCAGTCTAGGCGGGGTCGCCATTCGAATAGGATAGATAACCATCCGGGAGAAGATGGCTGGCGCATTGATCCCATAGCAGATCAAACCGGCAGTCGGCCAAGATCCGAAGCCGTGCGCGCGTGGTTGGTATCTTCCCCATTCCCACAGCGCTACCGCCACTGGAATCTGCACGCACGGTAAGATGATCGAGAACTTGCTTATTGGCACGCGTTTAGGTTTTGGTTCCATGTCACCGTCTCAAGATAGGTGGTTATGTCGCAGCTAGGATCATTAACCGGATCGTATCCAAAATCAGACAACAAATCGCCATCTGTGTGTCCGGTGTAACCATGCAATCCTTCATGGAAGAGGAGAGCTTGGTTAAGGATGCCGGTCGGGGTTCCCGCCGCTACAAGATAGACACCAGCAGGATCGAAAAAGGTCATCAACCCTCGTCCGTGTGCCGATGGCGTTGCAGTGAGGGCTGTCGAACCGGAACACTTCATGTATTGAGAAAGGCTAAGGGACGACGAACATCCGGGAAAACTATAGGGCTCTGAACAAGTTAGCCAATTCAGCCACCCCCAGAAGCCTTGTGAATCACAGACACTGTTCGCGGGGAGGCTCGACCTTGTTCCATCGTAAAAGCGCGGCGTAAGCTGCAGGAATGTCGAGAAGTCCGTCTGGTCGTACGAACTCCCCACTTTACCAAACACCTGTGAGGCGCAGTTTGGACAAGTACCTGTGCCGCCCGCCATCAGCTGCCGCAACGCAACCATCGCTCCGCCGAGAGCTTCCAGCGTGCATGGCGTTTGCGCTCCGGGACAACTGGAAAGCGGGGGGAAGGGAGGCATCTGAAACGATCCGCTCGCAGGGCTCGGGCTGCCTTTCTGTGCCGCCCAGAGGCTATTTCCCCAGTCCATAACCGGAGCAGCGACCGAAGCCATACTCACACCTGAACTCGTACTGGCCCCTTGCCAGCTTCCGTCCCATGAGGGCTGTAGGTCCGCGAAAGCCATCGGAATTGGCGTACCAGCGTTTCCGCTCGGATCGATCGGGACCTGATTCGATTGACCGTCTATCAGGATCAGACCCCCTCCGTTCGAATAGAAAATTGAACTGACGCTCTGGGGACCGTTGTAGTTCCAATTGACTGCACCGGAAGCAACATTAAACGAAACTATGTTTCCGCTTCCGTAGGTTGCGAAACCTATGCCGTTTTCTCCCAGCACTAGCGCGGGGTTGACCGGCAAGCCATCGGGGTCGGTCGCAACCTGTGTCGGGGCCGAAGGCATCGGATAGGAGCTTGCTATCGTCCCGGACACGATATCGGCAGCCTGATACGGTTGGGGGGCAGGCGGAAGAGGAGACGGTGTATTGATCGTCCATGTGGCCAGGACTCCGCCATTTCCATCCGGCATGAGTGTGCCTGGGAGGAGGTTCGAGTTATCAGACGTACTCACTTCGACTGTGGACGTGGAACCATCCACTCCAATTTGCAAGAGGTAGAGTTGGCTTGCCACTGACGTGGGAGGATAAGGCACTTGGCGCACTGCGTATTCGACAAATACTAGGCCGGATGGATCGACGATTGGCTGGCCCATTGTCGCTGGGATAGGAATCACGTTGCCGTTCATGTCAGTGCCGGAAGATGTAGGAATCGTGGGAGACAGTATCGGCTGGCCCGTCGTTCCAGCAAGGAGCACCAAGCTCGGCAGCGTGTTCTGGGGAGCCGCGACTGCTATAGCACCATCTTGTCGAATCGCGATCTTAGGAGAATCGAGAGGGCACCCACTTCCACCGCCGTTTGCGAGCGTGATCGTAACGTCCCAGTCTGGTTGCAGAGTAGAAGCATCCAGATCCTTGAGCACCATCGGATTCGCGCTGTCACAGGTCTCAGTGGTGAGGAGGCCACCCACAGCATCCGGAACCGCAGTGCCAACCAGCGCTCGCAAAGTTGTTTGCGCTAACTGCTGTCCATCAGCAGTGAAAGATTGAACCATAGTTTGCGTTCCATCCGCGCTCGCTTGGACGGAGTAACCTCCCGGACCCGTGGCTGTCGGCACCGCCTGCGCAATTTGTGTTGGAGTGAATCCGGACGCGACCGGAGTCGTCCATATGGCCGTTCCCGGTGCCAGCGTCGCGAGTCCTGATACAGTGACCTGCCCTTGAGCGGACACGCCCACGATTGTTGCGGTGAGAGTGGCCGTACCCGCGGCATTAGCTGTCAGAGTCGGCGAACTGGCGCTGGTCATCGTGGCGACACTTGTGTTGCTTACCGTCCAAGTCGCAATGTTGCTTGGGCGGCCCTTCTCGTCAACAGCAGTGAATTGTCGCGTACCTCCGATCAGCAGCGTGGCTGATACCGGAGTAACCTGTACGGAAACTGGCGCGACGCTGATCGGAGCCTGCGCCTCGACTCCATCAACGTTCGCAGTAAGCGTCACTTGCCCAGGCTTCACCGCCGTGACGGATGGCTGCGTCGGAGATTGTAGCGAAGCAACTGTTGAGTCGCTGATTGACCACGTCGCATCGGAGCGCTGATTCCCCAAGTCGTCGGTCGCGACGAATTGCTGCGTACCGCCGTCCGTCATAGAAGCCGAGCCAGGGGTAATCTGCAAAGAAAGAGGCACTCGAAGACCCGTTTCGTACAACTGCAACGTTCCGTCCTGAAGGTTCCCACCTGCAATCAACACCGTCCCATCATTCAAGAGTGTCGCGGTATGAAGGAACGTCCCCGGTATGGGCATACAACCGGAGCAGCCTGCGATATTGTCCGCCGTGGTCCCCGCGCCGAGAAACGTGCCGGTTGCTGGTTGGAAGAGTTCAGCCGTATTGTAATTGTTGGAAGACGCATCGCCGCCGACTAGCAGAACCGTGCCATCGTTGAGAACGGTCGCCGTTTGAGAAAACCGAGCGACGGCCATGCTCTGAATCGCGGAGAACGAATTTGTGGATGGATTATAAATCTGCACATTCGCCCACGGCGATCCCATCCATGTCGTTGTGCCTCCCGCAAGCATCACGGTTCCGTTGCTCAGGGTGGTCGCACTTTGTCCGTATTCGGCAGCCGGAAGATTGGGTCCCGGAGAGAACTGCCCCGTAGACGGGTCGAAGATCTCGGAACTCGACCACACATCGAAGCTGCTTACTCCGCCTACTACCAGAACGGTGCCGTTGCTGAGAAGGGTCGCAGTGCACCCGGCGCGCGCATAGGATAGACTGCCGGTTGTATTCGTGAATTGGCCGGTAGACGGATCGTATATTTCTGCACTCGTCGTTGCGCCAAAATATCCTTCGTTGTACTGATAGCCGCCCACAATGAGCACCGTGCCATTCTGCAACAGCACCGCAGCCTGACTGTCTCGCGCGTTGTTCAAACTGCCTGTGGGCGTGAAAGTGCCAGAAGTAGGATCGTACAATTCCGCAGTGGCGGTATCCTCATAGTAGCCGCCACCGCCTGGCATCGGAGTTACGCCGCCAACTAGGAGAACCTTGCCGTTCGGTAGCAGAGTCGCCGTGTGATTCTGGCGTGGCGTTGAGAGATAGCCGTTAGTCCCGGAAACAGCTTTGGTCGTGGGGTTATAAATTTCGGCGCTAGACAAGACATCGTAACTACCGCTTCCGGCATACCCGCCGTAGCCACCCGCAAGAAGCACTGTTCCATCAGGCAAGAGCGTAGCTGTATGAGCCTGCCGCGCCTGGATGAAACTTCCTACTGGTAGAAAACTTCGCCCTTGAATCGTGAGCGTCGTCGAGCCGTTAAGGGACCCGAAGGTGGCCTGTATAGTTGTTTGCCCCTGTGCAACCGTGGTGAAAATCCCGCTCGAACTTATCGTTCCGACGCTTGTCGCCGAAGAACTCCACGAAACGCTCGCACTGATATCTTCGGTCGTCTGGTCCGAATTTGTAGCAATTGCCGCAAACCGCTGAACGCTGTAAACCGGCAGCGTTTGATTGGCAGGCGAGACGGACAGTGAAGTGATTGTCTTAATGGCGAACGTTCCCGCGATTACGTCCACACCGCTGGTATGCACGACCAAATTTCCTGTGGTGGCACCACTTGGAACTGGGACGAGAATCTGAGTTGCGCTCCAACTACCAGGCGTCGCAGATGTTCCGTTAAATTTGACAGTGCTCGATCCCTGGGAGCTCCCGAAATTTGTACCTGTGATCGTGACCACGACACCTGATGACCCGGACATCGGTGAGGCGCTCGAAATTATTGGCGTGGGTTTTACGGTGAAGCTCACGCCATTGCTGGACAAGCTGTCAACAGTCACAACGACGCTGCCCGTCGTGGCTCCCGCAGGAACCGGAGCTTTGATCTGAGTATTTCCCCAGGTGGTCGGCGTTGCAGTTACGCCATTAAAGGTGACTGTGCTGGCACCCTGAGTAGACTGGAAATTCGAACCGTTGATCGTTACCGAGGTTCCGACTGCGCCGGATGTCGGAGATAAACTTGAAATCGAGGGGGTGACATAAACCGTGAAACTTACACCGTTGCTCGCGACACCAGATACAGTAACAACCACGTTTCCGCTCGTCGCCCCCGTAGGCACGGTTGTAGCGAGGCTTGTGGCGCTCCAACTCGTGACCGTAGCGGCCGTTCCGTTGAAAGTGACCGTGCTAGATCCCTGACTGGACCCGAAGTTGGTGCCGGTTATGGTCACCGGATCACCGATCATTCCTGAGTTAACGGAAAGGTTAGTTATGCTCGGTGTCGGGAGAACGGTGAAGCTCTTTCCGTTGCTATCGACACCGCTGGCATGAACTACTACGTTTCCTGTCGTCGCCCCGGACGGCACTGGCACATGGATCGTCGTTGCGTTCCAACTTGTCGGGCTCCCCGTGGTCCCATTGAATTTAACCGTACTGCTCCCCTGCGAAGAGCCGAAATTACTTCCCGAGACGGTTATAGAGGTTCCTACTGCCGCAGAGGTTGGAGAGAGGCTCGATATGCTTGGGGCGGCAACAACTGTGAAGCTCTTTCCGTTGCTGGAAGAACCGGAAACTGTTACGACGACATTTCCAGTAGTGGCCCCACTGGGCACAGCGGCGACGATGCTAGTTGAAGTCCAGCTTGTCGCTGTAGCGGTCGTCCCGTTGAACTTGACCGTGCTCGAACCCTGAGAGGAGCCGAAGTTCGAGCCCGAAATCGTCACAGAGGCACCGACCGCGCCTGAAGTCGGAGACAGACTCGATATGCTTGGGCCTGATGCCCAGACTAGAGGTGAAGATAGAAACAGAAACGCGAATGCAAAGACCGCAACTGAGCCCAAGCCCCTTCGGCGCATGTCAGCCTCCGAATCCTATGAGAGTCGAACGTTCGTGGTGAAACCGAGTTCTGGCGCCGTGATATATCGGACTATTATCTATATGTCAATAGTACTTATTTCGCACTTCTACGCGGGGTTCACAACAAAAGGAGTAGGCTTACACTTGGGCGTCGCGCTCCGTCAGAGCTTCCACTACTTGCTTATTCTTCTGAGCAAGTAATGCGTTCGATAGCTCGCAACAGACCCACGGCATTTCCACCGTTGACGACGTGGTGTGGGGCAGTTCCGGTCAAGATGCCAAGATGCTGAGCTAGTTCCGGAATCCCAACTCGCCGGATCAACTCCGCGAGCGGCACTCCCGCTTCGGCCTGCTTTAACACCGCCACAATCTGTTCGACGTTGAATCGCTTCTGCTTCACGGCAAATCTCCCTTCTCAGGCCTAGATTTTGCCGGAAACTAACCCTCGAGGTGGATCAAAAATACCGGGGCCGCTCACCGGTTCCGGTTTTCGGTTCAGAAGAGCCATCTGCAGTGCTGCGAGCGGCAGGCGCGTTGTCAGTGTTCGATCGAGGTCCCATCCAACGACTTTTCGGGAAAATCGGTCCAGCACGACAGCGAGATAGACGAATTCGCGCTTCAGGCGCACGAACCTGATGTCGGCCCACCCACACCTGATTAATCCCTGTAAGCCTCAGGCGATTTGCAAGGTTGTGGTAGGGACAGCATTAAGCAGATCGCAACTGGTTGCTTGGTATAGTAAGCAAACTAACAATTCTGCTTACATTAATTCGATTTAGCTTGTACACATGCCACAGTGGATGTCCGGGCGTGTGACGACCTCAAGATGACTTGTTAGCAGAGACTCGGGCTCCACATACCTATTGTCTGCCTATTGAATGAGGCTAGCAGGAGACGTGCCGTGAACCTCCCACACGAAGTTGTGACGGAACCATCGGGCAGCGGTCGCAGAGCTTGCGCGGCCTCGTGTATGGGTTCTTCCGATGGTGGCCTGATTTTGGTTCGCGAGTTGGATGGGCGACTGGGTCTGGAGAAGCTCATCGACGAACACTTGTAGTCAAGACAGGCGGGCGGCTGGTCAAGCATGCCCTCTATTATTGGTTGTTTCCGATGGTCAAAGCGTCCAATAACTAACACGGTATGAAAGCCTCGAAGAACATAAAACAGTTTGATTCTGCGGCTCTCAGTGAACCTTACGAGCTGTTAAGCGCGCTTTTTAACGAGCCCACTGTGGGCCTTGCTATTATCGACCACCAGTTACGCTATCGATCCGTGAACAAGGCGCTTGCCGCAATGATCGGCGTTGCACCCGAGAAACTTCCAGGCAGAACCATACACGACGTTCTCGGAAAGGCTGCCGCCGCGTTCGAGCCTCCGTTCAAACATGTCTTCTCCAGTGGAGTGGACGTGTCGAATCTTGAGATCAGCGCTAAGTTGCCGACGAGAAACGAAGTGGGTTACTGGATTCAGAATTACTTTGCGATCAGAAATGCGACAGGCAGAGTGGAACAAGTCGGCGCGATCGTTGTGGAAATCACTGAACAAAAGAAGCTAGAACAGTCGCTTTGTTGTGTCACTAACATGTTGTTTCGGAATCTCCTTTTGAGTGCGCACGACTCAGATGCGCTGTTGCGGCAAATCATGGAGGGGCCTCTCAAGCGGTTTCCAGATTCCCGGTCCGCCCGCGATCGGTCTGCGGCAATGGGAGTTTCAAATCAAATGGCTTTTTTCTCACACCAAGCGGTGCAAGAAGCTTTACAAGGTCGTTCACAAAGTGACGCGAAAACTATGGCGTGTGCAGTGGCACTGACGCCTAGGGAACGGGATGTTGTCAGATTGCTTGTTGAAGGGACCGGGAATAAAGAAACGGCTGCACTTTTGGGCATAACTGTAAAGACAGTAGAAACTCACAGGGCAAGAATCATGCTTAAGCTTGGCCTACATTCGACTCAGGAACTGGTGCAGTATGCGATCCACAATAAAATACTTGATCTAGTAGGTTAGCTTAATCGGAGCCGAGGCTCGGAGTTCAGCGCTGTTCCTCTTTTCCTGGTCGCTGCCGACCAATTTCTCCAATCAGTTATCCCTTAAGGGAATTCCCTGCTATGCACGTATCATCTCCGCCCCTACTGTGTTCGTGAGACACCGTCGCGTTGTTAAAAGATGAGCAAGATGGTGCGCGTTGCGATCTCGTTTGTCGCTGTCAGTTCAACGCTTCGTACGCACGGAATCTGATCCACACCGTTCGCGGTGTCGGGCATCGGCTGCAGGAGCCGCAGGCGTTCACGAAGATCGCTTCGTGACGCCGGATGAGCGGTCTTCGAACCAACGATTCCGGGGGGGGGGAATCAGCCACATGGGAGTTGTGACGTCAGCCTGTGATGCCCTGAACGACTCGAGCAGCCTATTGCCGGTCGAGGTGCGGCCCGCCGAAGTGCACGTTTCGGAAGGCGCGTGCGTTCAGGAAATGCCAGGAAATGATTCGTACATGTGGGACCCTCCGCCCGCGATCCCTCGTCCCAAAGCGGGCAGCGCGATCGACGAACAGCAGAGACAACAACTTCTGCTCGATCACCTTCCACAGGTTCGACACGTCGCGCGGCGCATCCACTTCCGCCTTCCTCCTCAAGTGCTGCTGGAGGACCTGGTGCACGCCGGGGTTCTCGGGCTGATCGATGCGCTGCGAAAATTCGATCCCAGCAAAAACGTTCAGCTCAAATACT